>Ga0209571_1000179_pt1 | contig 122134 bp, 103 predicted proteins | sample EBPBio102011_DNA_FD_185866 | JGI IMG/M metagenome (GOLD analysis project Ga0209571, IMG submission 185866) | Wastewater treatment Type I Accumulibacter community from EBPR Bioreactor in Madison, WI, USA - Reactor 1_1/10/2011_ DNA (SPAdes)... | ecosystem: Engineered > Bioreactor > EBPR >...
CTTCGGCGCGATGGTGCTGGTCGGACAGAAGAACATCCTCGCGGTCGGCGGCGGCGGCAACATGGCGGCTCCGCTGCTGGCCCAGGTGATTGCCGGCGACGTGTTCTTCGGCTTCATCTGTGCGGTAGCCTTCGCCACCATACTGGCGGTGGTCGCCGGCCTAACGCTGGCCGGCGCGGGTGCGTTGTCCCACGACCTGTGGGTCAATGTCATTCGTGGCGGGCACGCTCCGCAGCACGAGCAGATGGTGGCGGCGCGCGCCTCGTCGATCATCCTCGCCATTGCCGCGATTTTGCTGGGGATCGTGTTCGAGGGTCAGAACGTCGCCTACATGGTCGGTCTGACATTCTCGATCGCGGCTTCGGCAAACTTCCCGGCGCTGGTGATGTCCGTGTTCTGGAAGCGGTTCACCACCTGGGGGGCCGTCAGCAGTATCCTCTTCGGCACCATTGCGACGTTGGTGCTGATCTACTGCGGACCGACGATACAGCTTGATCTGCTGGGCCCGAAGGCGCCGCCAGCGGGCTCTCCGGCGGATGTGGTTGCTGCCTACCAGGCGGCTGTCGCGGCGATCAAGAGCCAGTGGTTTTACTTCCCGCTGAAGAATCCGTGCATTTACACAATGACGGGTGCGTTCCTCGTCGGGATCATCGTGTCCCTGCTGGCGCCAGAGCGTTCGGCGCAGGAGGGTTTCGCCGAAGTCGAACGCCGGGCGGTGCTGGGCGAGCCGCGTGGCGCGGCCGCCGAGTAAGACGCCGAGCACTCTTTTCCGATCCTTCCCGATCGGGCCCATGCTGCAGGCCGGAGGAGCAATCCTCCGGCCTGTTTGCGTTGTTGCAGACAGCCGCCGCGTGCTAGGTTGCCGGTCGGTTCAGCCGCCAGGGCAGGAGGGCACCAATCGGCGGTGCTCTTGCTTTCCGCCGAAAGCCAGGGGCTTCCCGTCCGTTAGCAGACCCTTCATCCCGCCCCAGCGGGGTCGGAGGCGATCCGGGAAGAACGACGAAAGCAAGGGGGCGGGGATGATCAATCCGGAAGCGGAAAGCTTCATAGTCACCGTAGCTCCCTTCAGCCAACTGACCCGCGACGAATTCGCGCGTGTCGCAGACTCGCTGACACCGGCCAACTATGCGCCCGGCGAAATGATCCAGGAGAGGCTGAACGCGCCCCATGCGCTGTACATCGTTGCCGAAGGCGTCGTCGAGGAGATCGATCAGAGTGGCGCCGTTGGTCTCTTTGCGGCGGGTTCCAGCTTCGATTCAATGGCTCTGATCAATGGGCGGAGCGAAAACAGCTTCGTCTCCCGCGAGCGCAGCCTTTGCTATCAGATGCCGGTGCAGCTGTTTCACGCGCTGTGTCGCAGCAACGCGCGCTTCCGCGAGCATTTTCAGCGCGACCTTGGTCGCCGTCTCGATGCTTTGGTGGCGGTGCAGCAACAACGCGAGGCGTCGTCATTTCTGTTGGCGCGTCTCGGCGAGAGGAACTTGCATCCGGCGATCTTCGTCGGCCCCGAGACGTCGATTCTGGACGCGACCCGTCTCATGCGCGCTCGGGAAGTCTCGGCCCTGCTGGTGCGTCGCGGCGAGTCCATAGGCATCTTTACCGAACGCGACGTGCGCGAGCGCTCCCTGCTGATGCGGCTGCCGGATTCCACGCCAATCGGCGACCTCGCCACGTACAACCTTTGCACCATCGACCGGGAAGATTTTCTGTTCAATGCCCTGGTGCTGATGACCGAGAACGCCATTCGCCATGTGGTGGTGACGCGGGGCGGCGAGATCGAGGGGATTTTCGAACAGGCCGATTTGCTGGGCTATCTGGCCAATTCATCCTATGTGATCGCAAGCAAGCTCGACCGCGCACGCACCCGCGCCGATCTCGATGGTGCAGCGGCCGCCATCCCCAATCTCGTCCGTTCCCTGTTCGGCCGCGGCGTGAAACCGCGATACATCGCCCGTATCGTCACCGACCTGAATCGGAAATTGTTTCGACGCGTCTTCGAGCAGGCGGCCCCCCCCGAACTGCAGGAGGGGGTTTGCCTGATGGTCATGGGAAGCGAAGGACGGGGCGAGCAGTTGCTGCGCACCGACCAGGACAATGGCCTGATCTTTCGCAGTGAGCCGAAAGACGGTGAGCGCGCGAGGCTCGCGGAGCCGTTCACCCACACGTTGATCGAGATGGGTTACCCGCCGTGCACGGGGAATGTCATGGTCACCAATCCGGAGTGGGCGCAGACGCTGACCACCTATCGCCGGGACCTGCGACGCTGGCTCGCGCAGCCGACGGGCGAGGCGTTCCTGAAGCTGGCCATTCTCTACGACGCCAGTCCGGTGGCCGGCGACGCGGGGCTGTTGATCGACATCAAGGCGCTGTTGTTCGACCTGCTCGGCCAGGAAGAAGCGTTTGCCGGTCACTTCGCCAAAGCGACGCTGACGTTTCCGACGCCGTTGGGCTTCCTCAATCGCTTCAGCTACACGACGACCGCTGATGGTGGCCAGGGGATCGACATCAAGAAGGGCGGCATTTTTCCGATCGTTCATGGCGTGCGGAGTCTGGCGTTGGAGTACCGGGTGACGGAGACCAACACCATCGCCCGGGTCCAGGCGCTGAGCGGTCGCGGACCCTTCAGCGAAGAGTTCACCGCCGACCTGATTGAGGCCTTCGATTTCATGGGCATGCTGCGGCTTCGCCATCAGTTCGCGGCCATGGATCGTGGCGAAACCCACGACAACGTGCTCGATATCCAGCAATTGCGGGGGTTCGAGCGCAACCTGCTGCGCGATTCCCTCAAGATCGTCAAGCAATTCAAGGCTGACGTAACTCATCACTTCCGGCTCAACATGTTGGGATAATGGAGGAATGGCACTGCGTTCGTGCTGGCGAGCGAGCGCGAGATGCGGCACACTGAAAGGGCGGCCGGGCGGAGGCCTGAGGGGATGTACTGTTTTTGTCGGCCGCGCTATCCCTGGCACCGCCCGGCGGAAAAGACAGGGAGGAAACTGCGGGAGACAGGGTAATGCAGATCGTCAAGGACCTGATGGTGCCGCTAGAGGCGTACACCCGCCTCGCCGATGACGCGACGTTGTATGATGCCGTCAAACTGCTGGAGAAATCGCTCACCGATCCCGGCTCTGATCCGAGCCGGCCCCGGGATCGCGCCGTTCTGGTGCAGGCAAAGGATGGCCGGGTCCTTGGCAAGCTGTCGATGTGGGACGTTCTGCGCGGGTTGGAACCGCGCTACGAGCTGCCGGTCGAGCCGCTTTTCGTGATCGAGGAGTACTTTACCTGGACGCACGCGATGTTCGTCAACATCAAGGAGAGGGCTCGCACGATCGCAGCGAAGGACCTGCTGAGCGAGCATTCCCATGAGGAAATGATCGACGAAAGCGCGTCGCTCGATCAGGCGGTACAGCAACTGGTTCACGGCAGGCTGCTGTCGTTGCTGGTCACTCATGACGGTTATGTCGTGGGCGTCCTGCGATTGAGCGACGTCTTGACCACGATTGGCAGCATGCTGGACGCGTCGGACACGCAGGCGGCTTAGACCTGGCGTTAACTTTCGTCCGGCTGGCGAGGCCGCGCCCCCCGCCATCGCCAGCTGTACTCCCGCAGGCTATGGAGGATATTGCGCGAGGTTGAGGGGCGCTTGGTGGCCAGCCCGGCGCCGAGCAGCCGGTGACGCCCGCTACTGGCATTGCCAGCGGCCAGCCAACCCATTACCTTTTCGCGCGCGGGGAGTGGCGCAGTCTGGTAGCGCATCTGCTTTGGGAGCAGAGGGTCGCTGGTTCGAATCCAGTCTCCCCGACCACTGATTTCAACAACGCGCCGGATTTGAAACATCTGAGCGGAGGCTGGTATTCGGCGATGGTCTGTGCCGTCGCGGACCGGAGGGGGTGTCGGCCGCATCCATCGCACAGGTTGCGACGGGACGGCTTCTGCAGGGCTGACGTGGTACCGCAGACGGTTGGTGGGGCATGCGGGCTCCCTTAGATGTCGCCCCGGATCTCCGAAACCAACAAAAATTGATAAGGCGGCGCCGAAGCACCGCCTTTCCTTTCTCATGATTCCTCTGTTCGAGGTGATCAGGCAAGCTGGTCTGCCCAGAGTTGCCGCGGAACCGCCGGGCGCGGATCTTAAGCGCTGCGGAGCGGATTACTTTTCCGGAGGTGCGGCGCAACGCCGAGTCCAATTCGTGAAGCAATCCAGCGGTCGTCGTCGGTCAGATCAATCGCCGGAGAAGATGATTTCAGCGCCACCTGTCAGCGAGTGTTGCCGACGGATCGGGTGTTTTGTCCTTGACAGAGAGCGGGGCGGCGGCGACACCATGGTGCGGCTTCAGACGGGGCAGCAAAGCTCCGCGGCCGGGCGTGCAAGACGATAAACACGCCGAAGTCTCCGGGCAGGATAAGCGGCAGGTCGCATGTCGGTTCGTTCCGACGGCGGCGGAGGTGACGGGCCAGCCCTGGCGCGTGAGCGAACACTTCGTTCGCCTGATCGGCAACACAGGCGTTCGCCTGATCGGCAACACAGGGGGCGTCCGGAGATCGGGACACGTGGAATATTTCCTGCAACAACTGATCAACGGGCTGACGCTGGGAGCGATCTACGGGCTGATCGCCATCGGCTACACGATGGTCTACGGCATCATCGGCATGATCAACTTCGCCCACGGCGAGATCTATATGATCGGCGCCTTCATTTCGCTGATCACGTTCCTGCTGCTCGGGGTGCTGGGAATCACCTGGCTGCCGCTGGCCTTGCTCATCGTCCTGGCGAGCGCGATGTTCTTCACCGCCGTTTATGGCTGGACGCTGGAGCGGATCGCCTACCGGCCGCTGCGCTCGTCGCCGCGGCTGACGGCGCTGATCTCGGCGATCGGCATGTCGATCTTTTTGCAGAATTACGTCCAGATCCTGCAGGGCGCCCGGGTCAAGTCCTTGCCGCCCGTCCTGCCGGGGGGCTTCATGTTGATGGAGAAGGACGGTTTTGTCGTTCAGATCAGCTATCTGCAGATCGGCATCATTGTGCTGACGCTGGTCCTGATGGCCGCATTCTCGCTGCTGATCTCGCGCACCGCCATGGGCCGGGCGCAGCGGGCCTGCGAGCAGGACATGAAAATGGCCTCGCTGGTCGGCATCGACGTCGACAGAACCATCTCGACCACCTTCGTCATGGGTGCGGCCCTGGCGGCCGTCGCCGGCATGATGGTGACGCTGTATTACGGTGTGATCGACTTCTATATCGGATTTCTTGCCGGCATCAAGGCCTTCACCGCGGCGGTTCTTGGCGGCATCGGCTCGCTGCCGGGGGCGATGCTGGGCGGCGTGCTGATCGGACTGATCGAGGTGTTCTGGTCCGCTTACTTCACGATTGAATATAAGGATGTGGCGGCGTTCTCGATTCTGGTTCTCGTGCTGATTTTCAGGCCGACCGGGCTTCTTGGGCGGCCGGAAGCGGAAAAAGTATGAGCCAGGTGTCGCCAGGAAGCGGGGCCGGGGGGGCGTCGGTGCTACCGTGGCTCGCCGCGGTGCGCGAGGCGGCGCTTGCGGCGGTGGTCGCGCTCGTGGTGGCGGTTCCGCTGATGGGTTTCGAGACGGTGCAGCAGGCCTCCGGCCTGGAACTGCGGACCCGGTGGGACTGGGTTGCGATTGCCGTTGCATCCGTCTTCGTCGGCCGGTTGCTGCTGGCGCTGTTGCGGCCGGCACGCCGCCGCCGGACAGGCGGCGTCGCTGCGGTCGGCCACGTGGGCCGGGCGTTTCGCGACCTGGCGCGATGGCTGGGGCCGGCGGCGATCGTTTTTGCGCTGACGCTGCCGCTGATGCCGTTTTCCGACCGCTACATCCTCGACGTCTCGATCCTTGTCCTCACCTACATCATGTTGGGCTGGGGGCTGAATATCGTCGTCGGGCTGGCTGGCCTGCTGGACCTCGGCTACGTCGCGTTCTACGCGGTCGGAGCGTATTCTTACGCTTTGCTATCCCTCAATTTCGACTGGAGCTTCTGGGTCTGCCTGCCGCTGGCCGGCCTGTTCGCGGCGAGCTTCGGCATCCTGCTGGGCTTTCCGGTGCTGCGGCTTCGCGGCGATTATCTGGCGATCGTCACGCTGGGCTTCGGCGAGATGATCAGAGTCATTCTGATCAACTGGTACAAGCTGACCAACGGTCCAAACGGGCTGTCCGGGGTCCCCCGCCCGTCGTTCTTCGGGCTGCCGTTTTCGGCGTCGGCTCCAGCCGAAGGCGGTGCAACGTTCAGCTCCTTTTTTGATATCGCCTATTCGTCCACCCACCGGGTCATCTTTCTTTATTATCTGATCCTTGTCCTGGCGTTGCTGACCAATCTGTTCACGCTGCGCATCCGCCGGCTGCCGATCGGCCGCGCCTGGGAGGGCCTGCGCGAGGACGAGATCGCCTGTCGTTCGCTCGGCATCAATCCGACCAACACCAAGCTCACGGCGTTTGCGATCGGAGCGATGTTCGCCGGCTTCGCGGGATCGTTCTTTGCCACGCGACAGGGATTTGTCAGTCCCGAGAGCTTTACCTTCATCGAGTCGGCGATCATTCTCGCCATTGTCGTTCTGGGCGGCCTCGGCAGCCAGATGGGCGTCGTCATCGCTGCTATCGTCCTGATCGGCGGACCGGAGCTGGTCCGACAGCTCGAGGATTTCCGCATGCTCGCCTTCGGTGGCCTGATGGTCCTGATCATGATCTGGCGGCCCCGCGGCCTGCTTGCCTTTCGTGAGCCGACGATCCGGCTGAGGCCGAGGAGCCGGGCCGGCGAGGCGTCCGCGGAAAGTGCGCAAGGCGGATGAGCGGCAGCGGAATGTCTCAGCCGGCTGCCGCGCTGCTGACCGTTGAGCACCTGACGATGCGCTTCGGCGGGCTGGTCGCGGTGGATGATGTCGCCTTTTCCGCTCAGGACAAACGCATCACGGCGATCATCGGGCCCAACGGTGCCGGCAAGACGACGGTCTTTAACTGCCTCACCGGTTTCTATAAGCCCACCATCGGCCGTCTGACGCTGGAGCATCCGCAGCACGGACCGATGCTCCTGGAGCAGATGGAAGGCTTCCGCATCCCGCAACGGGCGGGCGTCGCGCGCACCTTTCAGAACATCCGGCTGTTCGGGGCGATGTCGGTGCTGGAGAACCTGATCGTTGCCCAGCACAACACGCTGATGCGGGCCTCGTGGTTCTCGATCGGGGGACTGCTGGGCCTCGGCCAGTACCGCAAGGCCGAGCGTGAAGCGGTGGATCTGGCGCGGTACTGGCTGGACAAGGTCGGGCTGCTGGAACGCGGCGACTGGCTGGCCGCAAGCCTGCCTTATGGCGACCAGCGCCGCCTCGAGATCGCGCGCGCCATGTGCATCCGCCCGGTGCTGCTGTGTCTTGACGAACCGGCAGCAGGCCTCAATCCGCGCGAAAGTGCATCGCTGAACGCGCTGCTGCTTTCCATTCGCGATGACCACGGCATCGGCATCCTGCTGATCGAACACGACATGAGCGTGGTGATGCAGATCTCCGACCACATCGTCGTTCTTGATTATGGGCGCAAGATTGCCGAGGGGGAGCCGGCACAGGTGCGCAGTGATCCGGCCGTCATCAAGGCATACCTCGGCGAAGAGGAGGACGACGAACTGCCGCCCGAGGTGGCCCAGGATCTGATCGAGGATCGGACCGCAGGCGAGGCGGGCGCAAGCTGAAATGCTGACAATCAGCGGCTTGCACACCTTCTACGGTAATATCGAAGCCCTGCGCGGCGTCACCCTCGAGGTCCGCCAGGGGGAGATCGTCACCCTGATCGGCGCCAACGGGGCCGGCAAGTCCACGCTGCTGATGACCATCTGCGGCCAGCCTCGCGCGACGCGCGGTCAAATCTGGCTTGAGGGCGAGGACATCACCCGCTGGCCAACGCACGCCATCATCAAGGCCGGCATTGCCCAGTCGCCCGAGGGTCGGCGCATCTTCCCGCGGATGAGCGTGCACGAAAACCTGTTGATGGGGGCGACGACAGGCGATCCCGCCCATCTTGCCGACGACCTCAACCGGGTTTATGCGCTGTTTCCGATTCTGCATAAGCGGATCGATCAACGCGGCGGCACCTTATCGGGGGGCGAGCAGCAAATGCTCGCCATCGGCCGGGCGCTGATGAGCCGGCCCCGGCTGTTGTTGCTCGACGAGCCGTCGCTCGGCCTGGCGCCGATGGTGGTCAAGCAGATCTTCAGGACGATCGAGGAGATCAACCGCGAGCAGCAGGTTACTGTCTTCCTCGTCGAGCAGAACGCCTATCACGCGCTCAAGCTTGCCCATCGCGCCTACGTGCTCGTCAACGGCGCGGTCAGCCTGTCCGGCAGCGGGCGGGAACTGCTCGCCAATCCGGAAATCCGCGCGGCCTACCTGGAGGGTGGGCATTGACGGAAAAGGGCCGATGATGGAAGCGCTACTTGGCACCTCGCTCGGCGTTTTCCTCGCAATCACCGGCGTGCTGACCGGCTTCTGTGCGTTCATGACCGGCCAGGCGGTTGCCGACACCTGGCGCCCCTATTGGCATGTGATCGTCTATTGCGCGCTGCTGGGAGGGGTCGCCCGTTTCCTGATCTATGGCCTTTTCGACGGCGCGCTGACGTCAGTCAGCGGCTATCTGATCGGGACGGCCTTGCTCATTCTTCTCGGGAGTTTCGCCTTTCTCGCGAAGCGCGCCCGCAAGATGGTCTGCCAGTATCCTTGGCTCTACCGTCGAACGGGCTTGTTTGCGTGGCAACCCCTGCATCCGGAGCATCGCGAGAACCCCCACCCTTGACAACTGCTCAACGACAACTCATGCCTTCTTGCGACCGGTTTGCCCCCCACGGGCGGGGACCGCGCTGGGAAATTTCGAGCGCACACGCATCGAGCTTCGGCCACAGCAACGGAGAGGAGTGACTGCGGATGAAATTGTTTAGATCCATTCTCGCTGCCGCGGCGATCATGGTCGCCGTTGGAGCGACAACGGGCAGGGCCGATATTCCGATCGCCGTGGTGGGTCCAATGACCGGGCAATACGCGGCTTTCGGCGCGCAGATGAAAGCGGGCGCGGAGCAGGCGGTCATCGATATCAACAAGGCGGGCGGGGTCCTCGGTCAGAAGCTGGTTCTGGAAATCGGAGACGACGCCTGCGATCCCAAACAGGCCGTTGCAGTTGCCAATCAGGTGGCAGCCAAAGGCGTCAAGCTGGCGGCGGGCCACTTCTGCTCCGGATCTTCCATACCGGCGTCGGACGTCTACGCCGAGGAAAACGTGATTCAGATTTCGCCGGCCTCAACCAATCCGAAGCTGACGGAACAGGGAAAGAAGAACGTGTTCCGCACCTGCGGGCGGGATGACCAGCAGGGTGCGGTTGCCGGCAATTACATGGCCGACCATTATGCGGACAAGAAAATCGCCATCGTTCACGACAAGCAGGCCTATTCGAAGGGGCTCGCTGACGAAACCAAGAAGCAGCTGAACGCTCGCGGCGTCCAGGAGGTCCTGTACGAGACGATCACGCCGGGCGAGAAGGACTACTCTGCCTTGGTCAGCAAGCTGAAGCAGGCCGGGGTCGAGATCCTCTATTACGGCGGTTACCACACCGAGGCGGGACTCATCGTGCGCCAGATGCGCGAGCAGGGGATGTCCACGGTCCTGATCTCCGGTGACGCGCTGGTCACCCAGGAGTATTGGGGCATCACCGGGCCGCTGGGCGAAGGCACGTTGATGACGTTCAGCCCCGATCCGCGCAAGAACCCTGCCGCTGCTCCGGTCGTCAAGGAATTCCGGGAGAAGGGGATCGAGCCGGAGGGTTATACCCTCTATACCTATGGGGCGATCCAGGCCTGGGCTGACGCGGTCAAGGCTGCCGGCACCACGGATACGACGAAGGTTGAGGACAAGCTCCGCAGCGGTTCCTACGAAACGGTCCTTGGGAAGATCGGCTTCGACGACAAGGGCGACGTGAAGGCGCCGGGATACGTCTTTTACGTCTGGAAGGACGGCAAATACGACTACGTCCAGTAGGCGGACCCAGGTCGGCGGCAGGCGTTTGGCGGCCCTGCCCGCCCACGCCGATGCCAGCGCCCGGCAGCTACTTCTGCCGGGCGCTGCAGCTTGGACGTGACCGAACGGCGTGCCGCAGAGCGGACGCGCTGCGCGCGTTCTTCTGAATCACTCGGCAGCCGTTAGCGGTTCTGTGCCCGCCAACGGCTGCCGAGGACGCTCAGGGCCGGGAGGAGCGGCTAGGCGGCCTCCGGTTCCTGGCCTTTGCGTCCGAGGCCGATGCGCTTGGCAAAATCCGAGCGCTGCTGGGCATAGTTGGGCGCCACCATCGGATAATCCGCCGGCAGGCTCCACTTGGCCCGGTATTCGTCGGGCGTCATGTTATAGGTCGTTCGCAGATGCCGCTTCAGCATCTTCAGCTTCTTGCCGTCTTCCAAACAGATGATGTAGTCAGGAGTCACCGACTTGCGAACGGGAGCCGCCGGCTTCGGGACAATGAACGTCACCTCGCTTGGCGCCACGTCAAGGCTCGTCAACGAATTGAAGACACTGAGAATGATGTCGGAGATCTGTGATGTCGGCACTTGATTGTTGCCGAGGTACGCAGCAACCACGTCAACAGTCATCCGGAGCACGTCATCCCGCGATACTTCGCCGTTGTTGTTGTCACTCATGGTAATTTCAACCTGATTGCAATAACATGCCGTTAGGCGTCCGTATTAGTACGTCGTGCCGCGGCAGTGTCAATGTGAAAAAAGAAGAAGGGAGTATTCGTGGATCGCAACGGTAGGAATAACAATAAAAGCCGTCCGCCCGTCCAGCACAGGCGGCGGGCGGGGAGCGTTACGCTGCGGCCCTCGCCTCCCTGCGGCCGGACAGGGTCCGACGGGGGCGGGCGCAAATGCCGGTAGTTTGGCCGGTGGTGTGCCGGTGGTGGCGCACTGGCCACCGGAGGCGAGATGTGGTATTAGGAGTTCCTCCGCGCCACCCTATCGGTGGGCGTTGTCATCCGCAGGCTCGAACTCGTCCGTGACAGATCGCAGGACCATTGGTATCGCCAGCGACCATGCGGGCTTCGACTTGAAGCAGGTGCTCAAGGAGGAACTCCGGGACCTGGGCCGGACAGTCGTCGACCTGGGGCCCGACGGGCCTGAGTCGGTGGACTATCCGGACTACGGCTACGCCATGGCGCGTGCCTTGCGGGAAGGGCTTGTCGAGACCGGGGTCCTGATCTGCGGCAGCGGCATCGGCATCAGCATCGCCGCCAACCGGTTTTCGGAGGTGCGCGCGGCCCTGGTTCACGAGGAACTGGGAGCCCGGCTTGCACGCCAGCACAACGATGCCAACGTCATCTGCTTCGGTGGCCGGATGATCGGCGCCGATGTTGCCTTGGATTGCCTCCGCGTGTTCTTAAATACGCCATTCGAAGGCGGTCGCCATTGCCGGCGGGTCGACAAGCTGTCGAACCCGGCCTGAAGCAATTATCGGGAGTCTTGTATGTCGCAACCTCTTCCTTCCCGCACGATCCTTGACGAGGAGAGCTTTTTTTCCGCTCCCCTCGCCGTCGCCGATCCGGCGATCGCCGCCGCCGTTCGCGATGAGTTGCGTCGCGAGCAGGACCACATCGAGCTGATTGCCTCCGAGAATATCGTCTCCCGCGCCGTCCTGGAGGCGCAGGGCTCGGTGATGACCAACAAGTATGCCGAGGGATATCCGGGCAAGCGCTACTACGGCGGCTGCGAGCATGTGGACGTCGCCGAAGCCCTGGCGATCGAGCGGGCCACCAAACTGTTCCGCTGCGGGTTCGCCAACGTCCAGCCCCACTCCGGGGCGCAGGCGAACGGCGCCGTCTATCTGGCGCTGATGCAGCCGGGCGACGTTCTCATGGGGATGTCCCTGGCCGCGGGCGGCCATCTTACGCATGGAGCGCCCCCCTCGATCAGCGGCAAGTGGCTGAAGGCGGTCCAGTACGGCGTGCGGCGGGAGGATGCGCTGATCGACTTCGACGAAGTCGAGCGGCTGGCGCACGAGCATCGGCCGAAAGTGATCGTCGCCGGAGGGTCGGCCTATCCGAGGATCATCGATTTCGCGCGGTTCCGCGCCATTGCCGATGCGGTCGGCGCGTACTTCATGGTCGACATGGCCCACTTTGCCGGGCTTGTGGCGGCGGGCATTTACCCCAGCCCGGTGCCGCATGCCCATGTGGTGACCACCACGACCCACAAGACACTGCGCGGACCGCGGGGAGGCATGATCCTCACCGAGGACCCGGAACTTGGCAAGAAGTTCAACTCGGCGGTGTTTCCCGGCCTCCAGGGCGGCCCGCTGATGCATGTGATCGCCGCGAAGGCGGTGGCATTCGGCGAAGCGCTGCAGCCGGCGTTCCGTGTCTATGCGGAGCAGGTCGTGGAGAATGCCAAGATGCTGGCGGCCACCCTGCAGGCACGAGGCCTCGACATTGTTTCGAGCGGCACCGACTCCCACCTGCTGCTGGTGGACCTGCGGCCGAAGGGGCTGACCGGCAAGGCGGCAGAAGAGAGCCTCGGGCGCGCCCGTCTGACCTGCAACAAGAACGGCATTCCGTTTGATCCCCAGAAGCCGGCGGTCACCTCTGGAGTTCGGCTCGGTTCTCCGGCAGGAACCACCCGTGGCTTCGGCCCGGCGGAGTTCCGCCGTGTCGGCGAGCTGATCGCCGACGTTCTCGACGGGCTTGCTGCACATCCGGAGGACAACGCGGCGGCGGAGACGGCGGCGCGCGACGGCGTCGCCGCGTTGTGCGCCCGGTTTCCGATCTACGCGGGGATGTAGGACGCTTTCGAAGGGGATGGCCAGTTGCTCGTTGGCGGGCCGATCAAGCAGGCGGGGTAGAGGGAATGCGCTGTCCATTTTGCGGGCACGACGATACGCAGGTGAAGGATTCCCGACCCACCGACGATCATGCCGCTATCCGCCGGCGTCGCTATTGCCCGGCGTGCGGAGCGCGATGGACGACGTTCGAGCGCGTCCATCTGCGCGAGCTGACGGTCGTCAAGAAGGACGGCGAGCGCGCCCCCTTCGACCGCGACAAGCTGTTTCGCTCGTTGCGCATTGCGCTGCGCAAGCGGCCCGTGGACGACGACCGGATCGAACGTGTGGTGAATTCGATCCAGCGTCGGCTGGAGACCTTGGGCGAGTCGGAAATCCCTTCCAAGGTCATCGGCGAGATGGCGATGGAACAGCTCGCGCAGCTCGATCAGGTCGCTTACGTGCGCTTTGCCTCCGTCTATCGCAACTTTCGTGAGGCCAAGGACTTCGAGGATTTTGTCGAGAGTCTGGGCGACCGGTGAGGAACTCTCCGTTTCAGCCCGGGCCAATCGCCTAGCGTGGTGCGCCATTGGCGGACGGGCCGGGCGATGCGTGGTTCATGGAGAATGCCCTCGGCCTTGCCGCCCGCGGTCTCGGTCGCGTCTGGCCGAATCCCGCCGTCGGCTGCGTGCTGGTCAACGGCGGCCGCATCGTCGGTCGTGGTTGGACGCAGCCAGGTGGTCGTCCGCACGCGGAGACGGAAGCGCTGGCGCGTGCAGGCGAGCTTGCGCGAGGTGCAACGGCGTACGTCTCGCTCGAACCCTGTGCCCATCATGGCGTCACCCCGCCCTGCACTGACGCGTTGATCAGGGCGGGCGTCGCGCGCGCGGTGGTCAGCCTGGAGGATCCCGATCCAAGGGTCAGCGGTCGCGGGATCGCTCAGCTTCGCGCTGCCGGCATAGAGGTCGTCACCGGCTGCTGCCAGGATAAAGCCCTGGAGTTGAACCGCGGCTTCGTTTTGCGGGTGAGGGAAGGGCGCCCGCTGTTCACCCTGAAGCTGGCCACCTCGCTCGACGGGCGCATCGCGACCGGCACGGGCGACAGCAAGTGGATCACGGGCGAGCAGGCGCGGGCCCGGGCACACCTGCTGCGTGCGCGGCATGACGCCGTGCTGGTGGGATCCGGCACCGTGCTCGCCGATGATCCGGATCTTCGCTGCCGTTTGCCCGGGATGCTCGACCGGTCGCCCGTCCGGCTCGTCGCCGACGCGCGTCTGCGAACCCCTGTCGGGGCCCGTCTCGTCCGTACCGCACGGGAGGTCCCCACCTGGATTCTGACCTCCCCTGGCGCAGACGCGACGAAAAGCGCGGCGTTGGCTGAGGCGGGCGCGACCATCATCGAAGTGGCGGCCGCCGACGAGGGTGGGAGCGGGCTTGAGCCTGTCGCCATGGCACGCGCCCTGGCATCAGGGGGGCTCACCCGGGTGTTGCTGGAGGGAGGAGGCAGCCTCGCAGCGTCGTTTTTCGCCGCCGGACTGATTGACCGGCTGGAATGGTTCACGGCACCGAAGATCATCGGCGGTGATGGCATGGCGGCGGTCGGCCCCCTTGGTGTCGAGCGGATCGGCGAGGTCCGCGGCTTAGCCCTGCACGCCATATCGACGCTGACGAGCGACATTCACGCGACCTACCTCGATCACGGCTGAGCCCCAGTGTTCGGATTCTTTCGTGCTGGCGGGAAACCGGCTATTTTGGCGTTCTTGACCTTTCAGCCATCGGTCGTCGATTCGGCCGCAGGAGGGCGTTCGTGGCGGATGTTCGCATTTTTCAACCAAGCAAGACGGCGATGCAATCGGGCCGCAGAAAGACGCACCAGTGGATGGTGCAGTTCGAGCGCGCGGCGCCCCAGGTCCCCGACCCGTTGATGGGGTGGATGGGATCCCGCGATACACGCCCCCAGCTGAGGCTGCTGTTCGATACGCGGGAAGACGCGATCGCTTACGCCCAGCGCAATGGGTTCTCCTATGCCATTCAGGAGCCGCACGCGCCCGCGCTGCGGCCGAAGAGCTACGCCGAGAATTTTCGTGCGTGAGCGCGCAGCCCGGCTGCGAACCTGACGCTTCCCGCGGGGATCGGATGGCCACAACGCTCGACGTCCAGGGGCTGCAATGCCCGCTTCCGGTCCTGCGCGCCAACCGGGCGCTGCGTTCCCTGGCTGCCGGCGATGAATTGCGGGTGCTGGCGACCGACCCGGCCGCGCCAGCCGATTTCGCCGCCTTTTGCCGCACCACCGGCCATACTCTGGTTGCGAGCGACGAGGCCGACGGCGTCTTCAGCATCGTCATCAAGAAAGTCGGCTGAATGGAGGGGGAAGAAGCTGTCGCTATCGCTATTCGGCGCGCCCCATGCTTCGGTTGCGCAATGATCCGGCGGCTGCGTTTTTGGTGGTAATTGCCAGTGTGAACCACCACAATGAAAAGCTTAGTTAAGAATTAACAAATACGATGGAGGAGGTCGTCCGGCGCGGCAATGACAACCCTGCTGTACAACCATCCCGTCTGTATGAATCACGACATGGGAGAGTGGCACCCGGAGGCTCCGGCTCGCCTGAAAGCGATCATGGCGGCGCTGGAAACGGAAGAATTTACGTTTCTTCACAGAAACGAGGCGCCGAAGGGAACGTTGCGGCAGATCGAGCGGGTCCACGCCCCCTTCTATGTCGAGGCGGTGTTCGAGAATATCCCCAACAACGGACATGTCCATCTCGATGCCGATACGGCAATGAATCCCTTTTCCGGCGAAGCGGCGCTGCGGGCTGTGGGCGGCATCTGTGCCGCGGTCGACGCCGTCGCCAATGGCGAGGCGCGGAATGCGTTCTGCGCGGTTCGACCCCCGGGGCATCATGCCGAAAACTCGGCCGCAATGGGGTTCTGCCTCTTCAACAATGTCGCGATTGCCGCCGAGCATGCGCGCGCCGCGCACGGCATGGAGCGGGTTGCGGTGATTGACTTCGATGTCCATCACGGCAACGGAACGCAAAACCATGTGTTCCGCTACCGGGATCTGTTCTACGCCTCAAGCCACCAGTGGCCTTGCTACCCGGGCACGGGCATGGAGCACGAAACGGGCGTTTTCAACAACATCGTCAATGTGCAACTCAAGCCGGGGACCGGTTCGGAAGACTTCCGCCGAGGCTATGTGGAACGAATCCTGCCGGCATTGCGCAATTTCCACCCCGATATCCTGCTGATTTCAGCCGGATTCGACGCCCACGTTCGCGACCCGCTCGCCCAGATTCGGCTGCAGACGGCGGATTTCGCCTGGGTCACCCGGGAATTGCTGGAAGTTGCCGAGAAGTGCTGCCGCGGCCGAGTGGTCTCGACGTTGGAGGGGGGGTATGACCTGCAGGCGCTCGCCGAAAGCGTCGCCGCGCATGTGCGCGCACTGATGGGACACTAGCGCGGTCGCGCAAATAGCCCGTCGCGAGACGATGAACCTGGAGCTGTTTCGAATCCGTTTTCCCCGCGCCATATCCTGTTGCCATCAGGCCCGGGCCTGTTGCCGATTCGCCCGGAAATCGCCGCAGCAACCGTCGGGATGCGTCGTATTTTCGCGACAGGTTCCGAGGGTCCTGATGTAACGGGCGGAATTGGAACGGAATTGCCCTTGCAACCGCCGGCGAAACCCGCGAAAACGGACGGGCGGTGCTGTTGCCGCAATGAAACTGGCGGTTTCTTCCGCCATCCAGGGAGGTCCAAGTCTGCGTGTGTGGGCAGGGGAACCCGATGAGCGGAAGCATCGAGAATGACGTTTCGCGACTGTCTTTTGAGGATGCGCTGGCGGAACTGGAGACCATCGTTCGTCGTCTTGAGGAGGGGTCTGGAAGGCTGGAAGATGCCATCGTCGCCTATGAGCGCGGCGTTACCCTCCAAAGGCACTGCGATGCAAAGCTTCAGGAGGCCCAGTCCCGTGTCGAGAGGATCGTGCTCGGCCGTGACGGCGCTGTAACCTCGGAGTCGGTCAGCTTCGACTGAGGGGCCCCACGTGGATATTAAAGCGGCGCTTACTCAGAACGCCCGCGACATTGATGCTGTGCTGGACCGGCTGCTGCCGTTCCGGCCCGACCCGGAATCCAGGCTGATGGAGGCGGTTCGCTATGCGACCCTTTCGGGAGGCAAACGCATCCGGCCATTTCTGGTTATGGCCAGTTCGAACCTGTTCGGCGTTTCCCGACCGTTTGCGGAGCGGGTCGCGGCGGCCATTGAAATGGTGCACTGCTATTCGTTGATTCACGATGACCTGCCGGCAATGGACAATGACGACTTGCGCCGCGGCCTGCCGACCTGTCACGTCAAGTTTGACGAAGCGACGGCGATCCTCGCCGGAGACGCCCTGCTGGCGAGAGCCTTTGAAGTGATCGGTGAGGCGCAGACCCATTCCGACCCTCGGGTGCGCGCCGACCTGGTCGTGGAACTGGCCAAGGCAGCGGGTGGGGACGGGATGGTCGGCGGCCAGATGCTGGACCTGCTGGCAGCGGAGGTGCCGCTGCAGATCGCCGAAATCACCCGGATGCAGCGCATGAAGACGGGCGCGCTGATCGCCTTCTCGTGCGAGGCCGGTGCAATTCTCGGCAAGGCGGCCGACAGTGCCCGGCACGCGCTGCACGCGTATGCTCACGACCTCGGCCTGGCGTTCCAGATCGTCGATGACCTTCTCGATGCCGAGGGCAACGACGAGGAGGTCGGCAAGAGGACCCACAAGGATCAGGGCGCCGGCAAGGCGACGTTTGTTTCGGTGTTGGGAGCGGACCGAGCACGAGCGCAGTCCGCGATGTTGGCGGAACAGGCGGTTCAGCACCTCGATATCTTTCCGGAGAGTGCCGATCCGCTACGGAGCCTCGCGTCCTTTGTCGTCCATCGGCGACACTGAGGCGAGGGCGCTCAAGAGGGAATGATCACGTCGCCGCAACCGAGCCGGCGGCGCAGTAGATGAGGAGACCCGCGTTGAAGGACTCAGGAAGCCCCGCGCTGCTCGACCGTATCAGCGATCCGAGCGATCTGCGCAAGCTACCGGAAGAGCAACTGCTGCAGCTGGCGGATGAGTTGCGCCAGGAGACGATTCGGGTCGTCTCGATCACCGGCGGCCACCTTGGGGCCAGTCTCGGCGTCGTCGAACTGACGCTGGCGCTGCATTACGTCTTTCAGACGCCGAGAGACAAGCTGATCTGGGATGTCGGCCATCAGGCCTACCCGCACAAGATCCTCACCGGGCGGCGCAATCGGATGCTGACGCTCCGTCAGGGCGGGGGCCTGTCCGGGTTCACCAAGCGCTCGGAGAGCGTCTACGATCCGTTCGGCGCTGCGCACACCTCGACCTCGATCTCCGCCGCGCTCGGCATGGCGGTTGCTCGCGACTTCCGCGGCGAGGACAACAACGTCATCGCGGTGATTGGCGACGGCGCGATGAGTGCCGGTATGGCGTACGAAGCCATGAACAACGCCGGCGCCATGCAATCGCGGCTTATCGTCATCCTCAACGACAACGACATGTCCATCGCCCCGCCGGTGGGCGCGATGAGTGCCTACCTGTCGAAGCTGATTTCGTCGAAGCCATATCGCTCGCTGCGCCATGTCCTGGCGGACGTCGCCAAGAAATTCCCACGAGGGCTCGAGGTGGCGGCGCACAAGGTGGAAGAGTACGCGCGCGGCCTGGTCACCGGCGGCACGCTGTTCGAGGAACTTGGCTTTTTCTATGTGGGCCCGATCGACGGACATAACTTCGACCATCTCCTGCCGGTGCTGAAGAATCTCCGCGATGACCGCGAGCCCGGTCCGGTTCTGGTGCACGTGGTCACCAAGAAGGGCCATGGCTATTCGCCGGCCGAGCGCTCCGCCGACAAGTATCATGGTGTCGGCCGGTTCGATGTCGTCACCGGTGAGCAGGTCAAGGTCAAGGCGAATGCCCCCAGCTACACCGAGACCTTCGCCAAGGCGCTGATCCAGGAGGCGGAGAAGGACGAGAAGATCGTTGCCATCACCGCCGCGATGCCGGCGGGCACCGGCCTGGACAAGTTCGCCAAGCAGTTCCCCGATCGCTGCTTCGACGTAGGCATCGCCGAGCAGCATGCCGTCACTTTCGCCGCCGGCCTGGCGGCCGAAGGGTTCAAACCGTTCTGCGCCATTTATTCCACCTTCCTGCAGCGCGCCTACGATCAGGTGATCCACGACGTTGCGCTGCAGTCGTTGCCGGTCCGTTTCGCCATGGACCGGGCCGGCCTGGTCGGGGCGGACGGGGCCACCCACGCCGGTGCGTTCGACCTGCCGTATCTGCTGTGCCTGCCGCAGATGGTGGTCATGGCGGCAGCCGACGAAGCCGATCTGATGCACATGATCGCCACCTGCGCCGCCATCGACGATCGTCCGTCAGCGGTCCGCTATCCCCGTGGCGAGGGCATGGGCGTCGATATGCCGGCCTGCGGTCAGGTCCTGCCGATCGGGAAGGGCCGGATCCTGAAGGAAGGCACCTCGATCGCCATCCTCAACCTCGGCACGCGGCTGACGGAAGCCATGCGGGCGGGCGAGGAACTGGCGGCACGGGGACTTTCCACAACGATCGCCGATGCGCGCTTCGCCAAGCCGCTGGATACAGACCTGATCCGCCGGCTGGCACACGAGCACCCGGTGCTGATCACCCTGGAGGAAGGAGCCGCCGGCGGTTTCGCCGCACACGTCATGCAATTCATGGCCCTCGACGGCCTCCTGGACAGTGGCGTGAAGTTCCGGCCGATGACGCTGCCGGATGTGTACCTCGATCAGGACAAGCCGGAACTGCAGTACGATCTCGCCGGCCTGAATGCCAAGCATATCGTTGCGGCGGCGCTGAACGCCCTGGGGCGCACCAAGGAAGCCGCCGAAGCGGCGCGGGCGTAGACCTCGCGTTCTACGGCTCGGTCGCTGCCCTCACCCTCCGTCGCCGGAGCGACGGGCCCCTCCCTCTCCCGCACGCGGGCGAGGGGACTTGCGGGTTCACTCCCTCTCCCGCGTGCGGGAGAGGGTCGGGGTGAGGGGATGTCTCGGCCTTGCAGAAGGCCGCGATGACCAAGCCCGAACGCCGCCGTCTCGACCAGGTGCTGGTCGAGCGGGGTCTGGCGGAGAGCAGGACGCGGGCGCAGGCGCTGATCATGGCCGGCGTGGTTTTCTCCTCAGAGCGGCGCCTCGACAAGCCGGGGATGCTGCTGGCCGCCGATGCGCCGCTCGACGTGCGGGGTCGCGATCATCCCTGGGTGTCCCGGGGTGGAATCAAGCTGGCGGCAGCTCTCGATCAATTCGGCATCGATCCGCTCGGCCTGGTTTGCCTGGACGTGGGTGCGTCCACCGGGGGGTTCACCGACGTGTTGCTGAGCCGCGGTGCCGCGCGCGTTTATGCGGTGGATGTGGGCAGCGGTCAGCTTGCCTGGAAGCTGCGCACAGACCCGCGGGTTGTTGTCCTGGAACGCACCAACGTGCGAACCCTGGGGCCAGCGCAGATTGCCGAGCCCGTCGGGCTGATTGTCTGCGATGTGAGCTTCATCAGCCTGACGCTGGCGCTGCCGGCGGCGCTGGCCTTGACACACCCCGGCGCGCGGCTGGCGGCACTGATCAAGCCGCAGTTCGAAGCCGGACGCGCGCAGATCGGCAAGGGCGGCATCGTCCGCGACGAGGCGGTTCGCTGCGAGGTTTGCGCGCGGATCTCGGCGTGGGTCGCCGACCGTCCGGGCTGGCGCGTCCTCGGCCTGATCGAGAGCCCGATTCATGGCGCGGATGGCAACATCGAGTATCTGCTGAGCGGCGTTCGCGACGCCTGAGATGTGCGGACTTGTGCCAGGCTCAGGGAGTTTCGACGTCTTCAATCGTGGGCAGCACACAGGGCGCCGCGGGTCCGCGGTCGTCATTCCAGTCGTCGGCCGGAGCGGCGGCGCGCCGCAGACGGTCGGCGATGGCAACGCCGAGGCCGTGTTCGGGGATGGGCGCCACGGCGATTCCGAAAAAACCAGGCGCCTGGTCCAGGGCCCGGAGCATGGCAAAGAGATTGGCGGCTGCTTCCACCAGATCACCCCGCTGACTGAGGTTGTGCCCGGCCGCCGATGAGTCGGTGGTACTCGTCGCTGCATCCGGTCCAAAACACAGCATCGCTTCGCCTTCGCGCGCGCTTGTAGCGTTCAGCCGAAGCGGCCGGGAGGGGGCGTAGTGACGCCGCAGCAACCCGGGCGCGCGGGGAGCGCTATGGGACCCTTCCGGCGGCGATGCCAGCGGGCCGAGCATCGCCTCCAGTCGTTCCGCAGGCAGGCCGCCCGGCCGCAGCAATCGGGGCCGGTCGCCGGACAGGTCCAGGATGGTCGATTCGATGCCGACCTCGCAGCGTCCGCCGTCAAGGACCATCGCCACCCGATCGCCCAACTCGATCGCCACGTGCTCCGCGAGCGTCGGACTGATCCGGCCCGACCGGTTGGCCGAGGGTGCCGCGACCGGCCGGCCGGCAGCGCGCAGCAGGTCCTGCGCGACGGCATTCCTGGGTGCACGAATCGCGACCGTGTCGAGCCCGGCAGACGCCAGCAGCGACAGCGGCGCGCTTTCGCGGCGCGGCAGCACCAGCGTCAAGGGTCCGGGCCAGAAGCGCTGGACCAGGCCCCGTGCGCGCGCATCCAGCTCCACAAGGGGCTCCGCTCCGGCGATGTCGGCGACATGCACGATCAGCGGGTTGAAGCGGGGGCGCTGCTTCGCCGCGTAAATGCCGGCGACCGCGGCATCGTTGCCGGCGTCGGCACCGAGGCCGTAGACGGTTTCGGTGGGAAAGGCGACGAGCTCGCCCGCGCGCAGAAGCTCCGCCGCAGCTTCGATGGCGGCGGCGGCAGGCGCGACGATCCCGTAACGATCCTGCACCGACGCAAGCTCCGTCACGGACGCGGCGGGGCGCCCCAGACCACGAAATGCGGGTTTTCGAAACCGGGCTTTCCGTAGGTGAGAGGCGATCCGTCCATCCGGCTGACCGAGCCGCCCGCGAACATCACCACCGCCTGGCCCGCGGCGGTATCCCATTCCATGGTTCTGCCGGTGCGGGGATAGAGATCGGCACGGCCGATCGCGACAAGACAGAACTTGATCGAGCTGCCGGACGAGATCGATTCTGCCAGGTCGTAACGGGCGAGAAACTCCTCCAGCTCGGGATTGCGGTGCGACTTGCTGGCAACCGCCACGAGCCCCCTTGACGGCATGGGCCGGCAGGCGATCGGCTGCGCACCCGCACCGTCGATGTCGGCGAAGGCGCCGAGTGGGCTGCCCCAGTAGGTCGCATTCTTGGCGGGTGCATGGACGACGCCGAGTTTGGGCTGGCCGTCCTCGATCAGCGCGATGTTGACGGTAAATTCGCCCTGGCGCTTGATGAACTCCTTGGTGCCGTCCAGCGGGTCCACCAGCCAGAACGGCCCGCCGTTGACGTCGGGCATCCGTCCCGCGGCGACTTCCTCCTCGGCCACGATCGGATAGGCGTCGGTGACTTCACGGCGAAGGGCGGCCAGGATCAGTTCTTCGGCGCGGCTGTCGGCCTCGGTGACCGGCGAGGCGTCGTCCTTTCGCGCCACGTCGAAATCGCCGCGGTAAACCTCAAGGATTTCCTTCCCCGCGCGCAATGTGATATCGCGCACGCGTTCGACCATCTCGGCCGTGATCTCAACGCTCAATGGGAATCTCCTAAACCGGTGCGAAGGGCGGTGCCGCCGGTGGTGCCGCCGCTGGTGCCGACAGCGCGGCGTCTCGGGCGGAGCTGATGGCGCGCCAGATTTTCTCCGGGGTGAGCGGCATGTCAACAGGCCTTACGCCGAGCGGGGCCAGGGCATCGTGCACCGCGTTCACCACCGCCGGGCAGGCGCCGATGGTTCCGGCTTCGCCGGCGCCCTTGATGCCCATCGCATTGGTGGTGCACGGCACACAGTTGGTCCGAAAATCGACGAACGGAACGTCAGCCGCGTGGGGCAGGGCGTAATCGACGAACGAGCCGGTGAGAAGCTGCGCGGACTCGCGATCGTAGACCGCGTTTTCGAAAAGTGCCTGTCCGATGCCTTGCGCGATTCCGCCGTAGACCTGCCCGGCAAGCAGCAGCGGGTTGACCACCGTGCCGAAGTCGTCGACGACGTGATAGGAAACCACATCCACACGGCCGGTCGCCGGATTAACCTCGACCTCGCACACATGCGTGCCATTGGGAAACGTGGAGGCGGTCAGGCGGTACCGTCCCGAGGCGGTCAGCCGCGCGTCCCGAAGCCCGGCCGGCCGGTTCTCCGGAACCGCCAGCGCTGCTGCGATCTCTGCGAGGCTTATGCTCCGTCCCACCCGGTCGCCTTCGGGAGAATACCGCCCCTCCTCGAAGCGCAGGGCCTCGCCCGCCTGCAGCAGGTGCCGGGCGAGCGTCTCGCCCTGAGCGATCAGCGCCGCGCAAGCCGCGCGCACCGCGGGTCCGCCCACGGGAAGCGAGCGCGAGCCGCTGGTGCCCCCGCCGGACGGGATGCGGTCCGTATCTCCCTGGCGGACGACAATGCTCTCGAACGGCACGCCCAGGTCCCCGGCGATGATCTGCGCATATGCCGTCTCGTGCCCCTGGCCGGTGGATTGGGTGCCGATCAGTAGTTCGACACGTCCGTCGGGGTCACAGCTCAGCGTTGCCTCCTCGTCGTCGAACCCGCAGATCTCCACGTAACACGACATCCCGCGACCGCGCAGAAGGCCGCGCTCGGCGGACTCGACGCGGCGATGCTCGAAGCCCGCCCAGTCGGCCGCTTGCAGCGCATCGTCGAGGTTGCGGGCGAAATCGCCGGAGTCATAGACCGGGCCGGAGGCCGTCTGATAGGGCATCTGTTCCGGCCGGATGAGGTTGCGGCGCCGCAGGTCGTCGGGCGCCAGACCAAGCTGCCGGGCGGCCTCGTCCATCAGCCGTTCGATGATGTAGGTCGCCTCCGGCCGGCCCGCCCCACGGTAGGCATCGACCGGCGTGGTGTTGGTGTATACGCCGGTGCAGCTGGCGTAGATCAGCGGGATGGCGTACGCGCCCGACAGCATGCAGCCGGTCATCCGCGAGGGAATCGCCGGCGCGAACTCATTGAGGTAGGCGCCCATGTTGGCGACGGTCTCGACGCACAGCGCCTCGATCCGCCCATCCACGGCAAACGCGGCGCTGATCTTGTTCTGTTGATCGCGGCCATGGGTATCGCCGAGGAAGGCGTCGGAGCGGTCGCCGACCCATTTGACAGGACGATTCAGCTTGCGCGCGCACCACAAAACCAGCGCTTCCTCCGGGTAATGAAAGATCTTCGAGCCGAACCCGCCGCCCACATCCGGGACGATGACGCGGATGCGTTCGGCCGGAATTTTCAATGTGTCGCGCGCAAGGTGCTCCTTGATCGCGTGACCGCCCTGGCTGGAGGTGTAAAGCGTGTAGCGGTGGTCGTCTGCGTTGTAAGTGCCGACTGAGGCGCGGGGCTCCATCGGGGAGGGGATCACCCGGTTGTGCACCAGCGCCAGCTCGACCCGCGTTGCGGCGCGCTGCATCACGTCGGCAACACAAGCCTTGTCACCCCGCTCCCAGAAAAACGCACTGTTGTCGGGGGCGTCCTCCCAGAGCCGGCCACGGCTATCGCCCTCCAACGCCTCGCCGATGCCGGCGATCGCGGGCAGCGGATCGTAGATGACCTCGATGGCTTCCAGCGCGTCTTGTGCCGCGGCAACCGTCTCTGCCACGACGAACGCCACCGGCTCGCCGACAAAGCGGACCCTCTCCCGGGCGAGCAGCGGCCGGCCCGGGCTGGGCATCCGTTGGCCGGCCGGCCCTTTGACCGGCACCGCGCATGGGATGTCGCCCAGCCCGTCGGCGGCGAGGTCGGCTGTGGTGACGATCAGAAGCACGCCCGGCAGCGCGGCGGCCGCCTCGGCATCGATGCTGACGAGCCCGGCGTGAGCGTGGGGTGAGCGGAGGACGAGGGCGTGAGCCTGGCCGGGGAGCGAGATATCGGCGGTGTAGCGCGCCGTGCCAGTGAGGAAGCGCTGATCTTCGCTGCGCCTGACCGGCTGGCTAAGCCCGAAGCGACCCATGCTCTCTTCTCCTGCTCGGCGGACGTTCCGCGGCCCCGACGATCGTAAGCGGGCCGCGAGCTCAGCTCTACGTCGTTTGCACCGGCCCGCCGGACGAGATGCTGTTGACCGCGAACCGCCACGCGCGAAAATCATCGGACCAGTGCTCGGCGGGGAGGCCGGCCTTCAGCTTCAGCTGTCGCAGGAAATCGCCGCGATCCGGCAGCATGTCCCAGACCTGGGGCAAGAACAGGCCGCGGCGGCCGTCACAACGGATGAGCAGGCCGTCCTGCCCGATGCGAAGCTGATCCAGGAGAGCGGCTTCATCTTCGAACTTCAGGGGTAGCGGTTCGTCCAGAACCGAGATGGTCAGCTCGATGTGGGGCCGCTCCTCGGACCTGAGCGGTCCGAAACGATCGTCGTGGAAAGCAGCGACGAAGCTGTTGACGGCGACATCTTCGATCAGCGGGCGGTAGGCTTCGATGGAACCGATGCAGCCCCGCAGCCGGCCGTGAGCCTTAAGGGTGACGAACGAGGCACGAGGAGTTTGCAGCGCTTCGGGATACTCCGATGCGGTCACGCAGAGCTTGTCGTTCCAGCGCAAGCCGTGATCGATCGAGGCGGCGGCGGTGTCGAGCAGGGTCTTGCCATGGCGGGCAAGTAACGTGGACCGGTTTGCCTCGCGGGCCGCGGCGTCCCAATCGGAAGAAAGAGCGCGCCCTGGACCGGCGCCGGGCTCGGTGAACAGCCAGGCGCCGTACCCCACCACGCGCGCCCGACCGCCTGCGGTGTCTCCCGAGTTGCGCAAGTCGAGGGTTTCCACCGACAGCCCCCGCCGCCGGGCCAGTGTCAAAAGGCCGGTGAGCGGCACCCGCCCGCACGCCTGCTCCCACTCGATGGCGGAGCCGTCCAGGGTTTCGATCGCGCGGCAGGTGGCCGCGTCGAGGCGCTTGGCAGCCGCATAGTCGAGATAGTGGCTGAGATCAGAGCTAATCACGATGAGGGTCTCAGGCCCACCCCAGAGGCGTTCCAGGACGTCGGCGATCAGGTCTGCGGACGCGTCTCCCGCCAGCAGCGGCACCAGCTTGAACGGGCCGAGAGCCGTCTGCAGGAACGGCAACTGCACTTCGAGCGCGTGTTCCTCGGCGTGAGGTGCGTCCCACACGCGGACGCCGGGGAGGTGCCTCAGGCTTTCGATCGCGGCGCAATCCAGCATGACATCGCCCAGGGGCGTGGCGAACGCCTGAACACTGGGTACGGCAACGCCCTCGATCGGCACCCGGTGCGCCGGGCCCATCAGCACGACGCGACGGACGACGTTCGCCAGTGGCGCCAACCGGGCATAGGCGCGGGCCGCGACCGGCCCCGAATAGACGTAGCCGGCATGGGGCGCGATGAGGGCTTTCGGCGGCCGGTGCGCGGCACCGCTTGCGGCCGCATCGCCCAGCAGAGCCTGGACTGTTCGTTGCAGATCGCGCGCTTCTCCAGGGTAAAATGCGCCAGCCACCGCTGCGGGGCGAACGGATTCTGTCATCGCCGGCCCTCCGATCTGATCCCATATCATATGGGTTGGCGGGCTGGGACAACACCGCGCCGAGATCCGTTTCTCTCTGACGACCTGGCGTCGCGATGGTCAAGATCGCTGATGAGGAAGCAGACGAAGACGCGCTGAGGGCTGGCCGCTTCTGGCATCGGCTGGAAGACGGGCGGGTGCAGTGCGACGTCTGTCCGCGTTTTTGCCGGCTGCATGAAGGTCAGCGTGGCTTGTGCTTCGTCCGGGCGTGCCACGACGGCGGCGTGGTTCTGACCACCTACGGACGCTCCAGCGGTTTTTGCATCGACCCCATCGAGAAGAAGCCGCTGAACCATTTCCTGCCGGGTACGCCCATCCTCTCCTTCGGGACCGCGGGCTGCAATCTCACCTGCAAGTTCTGCCAGAACTGGGACATCTCGAAATCGCGTGAGTTCGACCGGCTGACCGACCGCGCCGGCCCTGAAGCGATCGCGCGCGCGGCCGAGGCCAGTGGTTGCCGCAGTGTTGCCTTCACCTATAACGACCCGGTCATTTTCCTGGAGTATGCCGTGGACGTGGCGAGGGCGTGTCGTGCCCGCGGACTGAAGACAGTGGCGGTGACCGCCGGCTACGTCTGCCCTGAGCCCCGCTCCGAGCTGTTCGCGCACATGGATGCAGCGAACGTCGATCTGAAGGGGTTCACTGAGGCGTTCTACCAGAAGCTTTGCACGGGGCATCTGCAGGCGGTTCTGGATACGCTGATCTATCTGGAACGGGAGACCCGGGTGTGGTTCGAGATCACCACGTTGCTGATTCCCGGCGAGAACGATTCCGATGCCGAACTGGAGGCGATGACGGCCTGGATCGCCCACACCCTCGGGCCCGACGTCCCGCTGCACTTCAGCGCCTTTCATCCCGACTGGAAGATGCTCGATACGCCGGCGACACCGCCTGCGACGCTGACCCGGGCGCGCCGCATCGCACTCAAGAACGGGCTTCGGTATGTCTACACCGGCAACGTTTACGACGAGGCCGGCGGCTCGACTTATTGTCCGGCGTGCGGCGAGCTGCTGATCGGCCGCAACTGGTACGATCTCACCGCCTGGGCTCTGCGCGACAGCGCGTGCGGAGCGTGCGGCACGGCCGTGGCGGGCATATTCGAAAGCCAGCCGGGAGACTGGGGGCGCCGGCGCCAGCCGCTGCGCATCTCGGCCTTCGCGTGAGAGGCGGGCGGCCGGTTGCAGCCGTGAACCTGGCCCCGGCGGCGAGCCGCATTACCGTTGGACGCGGCGCGCGCGGGCGTTAGCATGGGAAACTGATGAATCGACCGATGGCTCGCCTCGCATGAAGCTCTACGATTTCAGCCCCGCCCCCAGCCCGCGTCGCGTCCGCATGTTTCTGGCCGAGAAGGGGGTTACCATCCCCGTCGTGCAGGTTGACTTGCGGGCCGGAGAACAGATGCGCCCGGAGTTCCTCAAGCTGAACCCATGGGGAACGGTGCCCGTGCTCGAACTGGAGGACGGCACGATGATCAGCGAGGTCACGGCCTGCTGTCGCTACATCGAAGAGACGAATCCGCAGCCGCCTCTGCTGGGCCGGGATGCCAAGGAAAAGGCGGTGATCGCCATGTGGGATCACCGCTGCGAGATCGATGGCTTCCTCGCCGCTGCCGAGGCGCTGCGGAATGAGACCAAGGGGATGGCCGGCCGGGCGCTGCCGGGGCCCGTGGGTTACGAACAGATTCCCGCGCTGGCCGAACGCGGCCGGGCGCGCGTCGGACATTTCTTCGACGTGCTTGACGCGAGGCTGGCAGAGAGTCCGTTCGTGGCTGGTCCCGACTTCAGCGCGGCGGATATCACCGCCTTCGTTACAGTCGAGTTCGCCGCCTGGCTCAAGCTGGCGCCCGCGGAAAGCGCCGGCGCTTTGCGCCGTTGGCTCGACGGCGTGCGCGCGCGACCAAGCGCCAAGGCCTGACCCGCCCCGATCTTCGGCGCCATCTGCCCTGCCGGCGGCCCCCGCCGAGCCGGCGTCGACGGCTGGAACGATCCCGGCGCGGCGTTAAGCCGCCCTTTATCGATTACGCCTAGTAATTGCGGCAGCATCCGACACTGCTGATAAGGGGCGGCGGACCCATGCGCGTTAACGAGCCGATTATCGATCACGAGATCGAGATGCGGGAGGGCGAGGTCATCGTCTCCCGGACTGACGCCGGCGGCCGGATTGTCTTCGTCAATAAGGCGTTCATCGATATCAGCGGATTTTCCGAGAAGGAGCTGGTCGGCTCGCCCCACAACCTCGTGCGCCATCCGCATATGCCGAAGGAAGCCTTCGCCGATCTCTGGAAGACGATCAAGTCCGGGAGACCGTGGGAGGGGTTGGTTAAGAACCGCGCCAGGGGCGGCAGCTTCTACTGGGTGCGTGCCAACGTCACGCCGGTGATCGAAGCGGGTGCCATAAAAGGCTATATCTCGATCCGGACGAGGCCATCGCGGGGCCAGGTTGCGGCGGCGGCGCAGGCCTATGCGGCGATTCATGCCGGCACCGGCGGCCTGCAGGTCGCCGATGGCGAGGCGATCCGTCCGGGGCTGCGGCATCGGCTGCGGCGGCTCTCCTCCGGCATCGTCGCAAGGCTCGCCGCGATGGTGGCGCTGTCGGGGCTGACCGCGGCGGGCGCCCCTCTCGGTGGTCAGATGGCCGGACCGCTGACAGGAGCCACGATCGCTCTGATTGGCACCGCGTCAGTCGGGATCCTCGGCTGGTCGCTGGCGGCCCTGTCGCGCCGGCTTCTCGGGCGCATGGCGCACCACTTCGAGGCAATCGCGCGGAACGAGACCGACCACGAAATCGAGATGCCACTGACACCAGAATTCCGACGGGTGATGACGCTCCTGCGCGCGACCAAAGCCAGGCTTGCTTACGCAACCCACGAGCAGCGCGAGATGGAACGGCGGGCGGAGGATACGCGTCGCCACGCTTTGGATGGAATGGCGCAGACCATCGAGCGGGAAGTCCGGCGCGCTGTGGAGGAGGTCGTCGGACTGACGCAGGCTATGGCGGGGGAGGCGGGTGACATGGCCGGGTCCGCCGATCGCGTCAGCGGTCACGCGCAAGGTGTCGCGGCGGCTTCTGAGGAGGCCCTGGTCAACGCCCAGGCGGTGTCGGCGGCCAGCGAGGAACTGGCGGCTTCGATCGCCGAGATCAGTCAACAGATCGGCCACGCCAGTTCGGTTGCACGGGCAGCGGTCGACGGCAGCCGGCACAGCGAAAAAGCCATCGCTGCCCTATCGGCCGAGGTCGCCGGAATTGGCGAGATGGCGGACCTGATCAATAACATTGCCCGGCAAACCAATCTGCTGGCCCTGAATGCCACGATTGAGGCGGCGCGTGCCGGAGAAGCCGGGCGCGGGTTTGCCGTGGTTGCGAGCGAAGTCAAGAACCTGGCCGACCAGACGGCCCGATCCACCGAGGAGATCAGCCGTCGGGTAACGGCGATCCGCACCGCCACCCAGAGTGCCGCGGATGCCGTGGTGGAAATCGGCCGCACCGTCGAGCAGATCGACCAGACATCGACGGCCATCGCCGCTGCCATGGAACAGCAGAGCGCGGCAACTCAGGAAATCAGTCGCAATGTGTCGGAAACCACGATGGCGGCGCGGGAAGTTTCGTCGTTGATTGCGCAGGTGTCTCAGGACGCGCGCCAGACCAGCGGACAAGCCCTCAGGATTCGCAACATCTCGGGAGAGGTGGCGGGCAGCGTTGGTGGGCTGCGCCCCACTCTGGTGCGCGTCGTCCGCACCTCGACAAAGGAAGCGGACCGCAGGAAGACACCTCGCATCGCTGTCGATCTGCCCGCTCGGGTTCGTCTGGGTTCCAGCGAGCATCTCATGCGGGTCCTCGACCTGAGCCTAGGCGGAGCAAAGCTATCGGGCGTCCCTGCCAACGAGGGTGACACAGCGATCCTCCTGATCGCCGGCTGCCCTCGGGCCTTGACGTTCGTGGTCAGGAGCACCGGGGGTGGGAACCTGCACGTGAAGTTCGAGCTGGAGGAGGAGGCGCGCCTCGCCTACGAGGCGGCCTTCCCGGCTCTTGTCGGGGATTGCGCGGCGTCCTAAATGTGGTATAATTGTGAATAATTGCTCGCCACAATCTGCGATGGCGCAAACGCCGTATTATAAAAGGTAATAAGAAAAAATTGGGAGGGAAAGATGAAATCGCTGGCCGTGTGGCTTCTGATTATTACGGCCGCGCTGGCGATGCCGTGGGACTCTCTGTCCGCGCAAGGCATCCGGCAAGAGCGGGTCAGTTTCCATGCCGGGGCTTCGTCGGCCACGCTAAGCGGCGCCATCAAGGGCGCTGAGATCATCGACTATAAGCTGGGCGCCAAGGCCGGGCAGACGATGAGCGTCTCGATGAAGACCAGCAACGGCGCCAACTACTTCAACGTTCTTCCGCCGGGTTCGGACGCAGCGCTCGCTAACGGCTCGACCCTCGGCAACGAATGGACCGGGACGCTGCCGGTCGATGGCGACTATACCGTGCGCGTCTATCTGATGCGCAGCGCTGCGCGCCGCAATGAGACTGCCAAGTATACGCTGACCGTCGGCATTACCGGCACAGCGGGGAGCACGGACGCGAAGGTCGCCGGTACGCCCTATCACGCCACCGGCCAAGTGCCCTGTTCCGTGGGGCCGGATCCGAAAGGATCAGCACAGTGCTCCTTCGGGGTCATCCGTGGTCCCGCCGCCGGGCAGGCGGAGGTTCGTCTGGCGGCGCCTGGCTCCGACGTGCCTTTACATGCGGATAAAGTGGACTCCGTGCTGATCTTCCGTGGAAATAATGTGACGAGCGCCGATCCGGCGGCGAAGGTAACTGCGGAGAAACAGGGTGACGACTGGTTGGTCGGCGTCAACAACTTCCGTTTCTATACCATCCCGGAGGCCGTGATCGTCGGCGGCTAATCTCCAGCCGGCCGACCTCTTTTTCGTGCGACCTTTGTTTGCTGTAATTCGCATCGCTGCGCGAAGGCAGGTGGCGAGATGCTACGACGGATTCTTGTCGTCATTGCAGCAGCCTACACGCTCGCCGGCATCGGTGCGCTGATCATCGGCTTTGTCATCCCGTGGGACGATCCATTGGCGCCGGCCTACGCCTTGATGCTCGGGGCGCCCTGGACGTTTCTGCTGAGCATCCTGGACGGCTATGCCGAAGACTCGATCGCCATCAACATCATCTTGCTCGTCGCTGCCATCGCCCTCAACGCCGCCCTGTTGTGGTGGTGGGCGCTGACGCGACGACGCCGCTAGGGAGGGAAGGGCATCGGAGAGAGAGGTTCAGTACGTGTACTCCTTAACCGACTTTGCGAATCGAAAGGGACAACGATCATGAAGCTTTCTAGGTCAAGTTGCGCCGCGTGGTGTTTTGGGGTGGTCCTCGCCGCGTGTGCCGGTGGGTCGTCGGGTGCCTCGGATCTCACCGATCCGGGGAGTTGGGCCTATGATGGCTGCAAACAGGGAGTTCTTGAACGGATTAAGCGCGATCATCCTCAGGTCCAGGCAATCGAACTCGACAGCCATATCAGTGAGACGAAAGATACAGATCGAAAAAGCACCCTTTTCGGCGAAGGGAAGTTCCAGAAAGATAATGATAACTTCCATTTTAAGTTTAAATGCGAAGTCGACAGAGACAACAAGAGCATTTTGGAGGTTAAATACGACAAGCAATGATCGCTCGTGATCAAGATATCCTAAAAACACTCGGGTGCTAGGGAGGCTCGGTAAAATGCGACTTAATGGTAAGCTATTCTGTCTGTTTTTGGTGGTTACCTTTGTTTCCGCCTGCTCGGGCGGATCATCCGGGGGCAGCGGAGCGGCGACGAGCGTTCAAACGGCCTCTGCGCCGACGACGGCTCCAGCGGTGCCGGCACAGGCCAGCGGTGCCAAAGCTCTCCCGACCGTCGACACGGCGGCGGCGCAGAGCCTCCTCTCGCAGGATCAGACGCTTCAGGCTGTGAGCTTTGCGGACTCCGGCAGCACAACCGTCTCGGGTACGATACAGGGCTCCAAGTCCGTGGCTTACGCGGTTCCAGCGAAGGCCGGTCAGACCCTGACAGTAAAGATGACGACGACAAGTACGTCAGCGTACTTCAACGTTCGAGACGTTCGTGATCAAAGCGGTGCGGCGGTCCACCGCGGGGAAATTGACGGATCGGAGGCGATCATTTCCGTCCCGGCCGACACCACATACCTCATCGACCCCTATCTCGTTCGGGCCGTCGCCCGCCGCGGCTCGACGGCAAGCTATACGCTGACCATCACACGAAAATAGGCCCGTTTTCGATAGCAAGGAGGGAGGGAACGGATGAGAGTGCCAAAGCTTTGGTTGCTTGCGACTTTGGCGATCGCAGCCTCATTCGTATCCTCCGACGCTTTCGCGGAAGCCGATGGCCCGGACCGTTACGCTGTGAGAGGCGTCGCGGCCGATGATGTCCTCAATATGCGTGCCGAGCCAGCGGCGAGCAGCGCGAAAATTGGCGACATTCCGCACGACGGTCGCGGTCTTCAGAACCTCGGCTGTCAGGGCGGGCCATCGTTTGCTCAATGGCAGGCGATGAGCGAAGCCAAGCGAGGGAAAGCCGGCAAGGAGCGGTGGTGCAAAGTCCGTTACAAGGGGCTTGAGGGTTGGGTGGCGAGCCGGTTCTTGTCGGAAGACAGCAACCCCTAAGGAAGAACATCGTCCCGGGGTTGCTCTGTCGCAGCTGTATCGGAGGGACGGCCTGTTCGTTCGTTCCCGGCGCGCTTTGGTGCCGGCAGGTCGAGGCGGAGGTGTAGTTCCTTCAGCCGGCGTGGTTCGACTTCGGCTGGCGCTCCCATCAGCAGGTCCTGCGCCTGTTGGTTCATGGGGAAAGCGATGACCTCGCGGATGTTGGGTTCGTCCGCCAGCAGCATCACCATCCGGTCGATACCGGGAGCAGACCCGCCGTGCGGCGGCGCGCCAAACTCGAAGGCGTGAAACAGGCCACCGAAGCGCTCACGGACCACGGCCTCGTCGTAGCCGGCAATGGCGAAGGCCTTGAGCATGATGTCGGGACGATGGTTGCGGATGGCGCCGGACGAGAGCTCGACCCCGTTGCAGACAATATCGTACTGATAGGCCTTGATCGTCAGCGGATCCTGGGTCGTCAGCGCCTCCATCGCGCCTTGCGGCATCGAAAACGGGTTGTGGCTGAACTCGATCAGGCCGGTATCCTCGTTGCGCTCGTACATCGGGAAATCGACGATCCAGCAAAAGCGGAACGCGTCCTTTTCGCGCAGGTCCAGCAGGTCGCACAGCCGCTCGCGCGCCAAGCCCGCGAACTTCTCGGCTTTGGCCTTCGGCTGGCAGACGAGGAACACGGCGTCGCCGGCAGCGGCGCCGGCCGCCGTCCGCACCTGCTCGATCCGCTCGGCCTCCAGGTTCTTGGCGATGGGCCCTTTGGCGCCCTCTGCCTCGTACACGATATAGCCCAGCCCCCCCATGCCTTCGTCGCGGGCCCACTCGTTCAGTTTGTCGAAGAATGCCCGGGGCTTCTCCGCCGCTCGCGGTGCCGGGATGGCGCGCACCACGGCACCCGTCGCCACCAGCTTGCCGAACAGGCCGAAGCCGCCGCCGCGGAACGCCTCGGTCACGTCGGCGATGCGGAGCGGATTGCGGAGATCGGGTTTGTCCGAGCCATAGAGCAGCAGGCTCTGGTCGAACGGGATGCGCGGAAAGGGCGGTGGTGTGACGGCTCTCCCGTTCGCGAATTCCGCGAACAAGCCGGCCAGAACGGGCTCGATGGCTTCAAAGACGTCGTCCTGGGTGGCAAACGCCATCTCGAAGTCGAGCTGGTAGAATTCTCCGGGCGAGCGATCGGCCCGCGCATCTTCGTCGCGGAAGCACGGCGCGATCTGGAAGTAGCGATCGAAACCCGACGCCATCAAGAGCTGCTTGAACTGCTGCGGTGCCTGGGGCAGCGCATAGAATTTGCCCGGGTGGTTGCGGCTTGGGACAAGATAGTCGCGGGCGCCCTCGGGCGACGATGCGGTGAGGATCGGTGTCTGGAACTCCAGGAAGCCTGATGCCGTCATGCGGTTGCGCAGCGAGGCGATGATCTGCGAGCGCAGCACGATGTTGCGATGCAGCCGCTCGCGGCGGAGATCCAGGAAGCGGTACCGCAGGCGCGTCTCTTCGCCGTAGTCGATGTCGCCGGCGACCTGCATCGGGAGCATCTCCGCCGGCGACTCCACCGAAAATGCGTCGATCCGCACTTCGATCTCACCAGTGTCCAGAGAGGGATTGACGGTGTCGGCTGTCCGCCGCACCACCCGCCCGGTGACGGTGACGACGCTTTCAGGGCGGACCGCAGTCGCTGCGCTAAAGCTCGGATGGGCGGAGTCGACCACGCACTGGGTGATGCCATAGTGGTCGCGCAGGTCCAGGAACAGCAGGTTGCCGTGATCGCGCTTGCGGTGCAGCCAGCCGGACAGTCGGATTTCCGTGCCTTCATCGTGCGGGCGCAGGGCGCCGCAGGTATGCGTGCGAAAGGGATGCATGGGACTGACCTCGAGCGACTGCGATGCGCGGCCCTGCGGCCGCGCCCCCGTACAGCGCCCCGGCGCGGCCGATTTGTCAAGAATTCGCCGCGATCCGGCCGGAAGAGGCATCGGCGAACGATTTTGATCAACGTCGAGCCTTTTCCATGAAGCTCGCGCAGTATAGCTTGGGGATTATGACCCTGATCGCCCAAACCTCTGAGCTTGAAGCGTTTTGCGTACGCCTTTCGGACGTAGACGTGATCGCTGTGGACACCGAGTTCATGCGGGAACGCACCTATTGGCCCAAGCTCTGCCTGGTTCAGGTGGCGGGCAACGGCGAAGCGGCGGCGATCGATCCCCTTTCTCCCGGCATCGACCTGCAGCCCCTGTTTAAACTGCTGCGCGATCAGCACACCGTGAAGGCGTTTCATGCGGCCCGCCAGGACCTGGAAATCTTTCACCGGCTGATGGGGCATGAGCTGCCGAAGCCGGTGTTCGACACCCAGATCGCGGCGATGGTGTGCGGCTTTGGCGATCAGGTCTCCTACGAAACGTTGGTCGGAAAGCTGGCGAAGGCGCGAATCGACAAGAGTTCGCGCTTTACCGACTGGTCGCTGCGGCCGCTCTCCGGCCGTCAGATCGACTATGCGATCGCCGACGTGGTCCACCTGTTGCCGGTCTACCGGAAGTTGGCGGCCCGCTTGCGGTCCACCGGACGGGGCGACTGGCTTGCCGAGGAGATGGCCGATCTGATCGACCCGGCCCATTACGCGATCGACCCGATGCAGGTGTTCCGCCGGGTCCGCAGCCGCAGTGGCAACGGCCGGACGCTGGCCGTGCTGCGCGAGCTTGCGGCCTGGCGCGAACGTGACGCACAGGCTCGCGACATACCGCGCGCCTGGGTGCTGCGGGACGAGGCTCTGCTGGAAATCGCCCATCATACGCCGAAGACGGTCGAGGAACTGGCGCGTACGCGCGGCATGGCGCGAAAGTTCGCCGAAAGTGCGACCGGTGCCGAAGTTCTTTTGGCGGTTGCGCGTGGCGTTGCCGTGCCCGAGGAAGACTGCCCGACCACCGATGTCCGTCGCGAAGTTCCGCGGGGCGTGGGTGCCGTCGCCGATCTGCTGAAGGTCGTCCTCAAACTGAAGAGCGAAGAGGCCGATGTCGCCCAGCGTCTGCTGGCCTCGTCGGAGGAAGTCGAGATGATCGCGGCCGAAGGCGAGGCGGCAAACGTTCCGGCTCTTCACGGCTGGCGCCGTCAGGTTTTCGGCGATGCGGCGCTCAGGGTCCGGACCGGCGAACTGGCTCTGGTCGTTGAGGGACGCAAGCTCATCCTGAGGCCGACGGACGGGGCGGCGCGGTCTGAAGCCCCCCCGACCGACCCAGAAGATCCTGAAGGCTCCCCTCAAGCGTAGCGGCAAACCCCGACACCACGGCAGTTTGCCAAGCCGAGTGAGACCCCGGGACCGCAGGGCCGGCGGGCGTCGGCAAGGTTGACGGGACGTTCGACCTTGCCGACCGCTGTCAGCGGGTCATCGCATGATCTTGACGATCTTGGCGACCGACGGGACCCCGGCATTGTTGATGACGAACAGCATGTAGTATCCGGGCACGGTGTAGTTCGGGTTTCTCGGCGTATCGATCCGAAGGTTCACACCATCTTGATACACCGGCAAATCCTGAAAACTCTGCTCCATGTTGTTCGTGTGTGTCACCGAGCCGGTATGAAGCAGTGTGACCCGGCTGATCTGGTCGTTTGGTCCCACGGTCATGTAGAAGTAGGGCAAATAAGCCGGATCGCTCATCTTTAAGAAGGTGGGATAGATATTGATCGTGGGACGCAGAGCCGGAGTCCCCGGTACCGGAGTGTCGGTATAGAGGTAAGGCGGATAGTAAATCTCGACGTTTGTTTCAGGGCTGGGGCCGGGCGCGCCGCCGCCGCCGGTCAGAACGGTGGCATCCGGCAACAAGATGGCATTCGAATGATAGAGGCGGGGTCTCTTCGCGGTGGCCGACATTGTCCACTGCCCCGTCGCCGGGTCCCACGTCTCGGCCTGGTACCCAACCCCGATAAGCTGGTTGCCCTTTTCCGAGCCGCCGTCCACGAAGACTTTTCCGTCGGCAAGCACCGTGGCGTCCGACCAGAGTCGCAGCTTGTTGATGCTGGCGGTCGGAGCGATCGTCGGTGTCGGGCCGTTGAGGTTCACCACCACGACGTTGCGGTTGCCGCGAATGGAGAGAAGCTTGCCGGGGGCGAACTTGGCCGTGGGGAACTGATAGGCGCCACCCCGGATCTTCTGCGGCAGCAGGGTAATCGAGCCACGACCCCCGTTCGCTGCCGGCTCCAGGTAAAAGAGCGAGCCTTCGTTGCCGATGATGAGGACTTTGCTGGCGTCGTTCGGGAGCTGGTATCCTCTCGGATAGTACCAGTTGCCCGCTCTTGCGCCGAAGGCCAGGTCATTGGTGGCGAGGTCCAGGGTCCGCCACCCAACGTTCTCGGTGTAGACTTCGGGCGTGATCGCAGCAATCGGTCCCTTGTCCTGGCGTCCGCCAAGCAGCAGTCTTTCACCGGTGGGAAGGGGAACGATCGTTGGGTACCAGCGGGCGAAGGTCATCGACTGGTTGGCTCGCTGCATCGCGCCGCCAAGGTTCGTGTTGCCGCCGTAAGCCAGCTGGGGGTTGAAGATATTCACATCCGCATTGGAGAAATTGCGGACGCCGCCCACCTTCTTGTCACCGCCGGTGAGCAGGACACCGCCGCTGTTCGCGAGGACCGACTGAGCGCTGCAAAACAGGTCCGTCCCGGTCGTGTTCGGCATTGCCAGGTGAGACCCGGCGCCCGTTCCCAGCGTGGGGTCCCAGACGTCATACGTGAACTCGGCGCTTTGCACGCCCTTCGCGGTTGTACCGTACGTCATGAGCCGGCCGTCCGGCAGCAAGACGGCGTGCAGCGGAATCAGCGGCCAGGGAGTCACCTCCCCGAACACGCCCTGTGCCGTGGCGGTCGGACTTGATGGCGGACTGATCTGGGCAACAGCCGATGGCTGCCCACTCAGGAAAAACAGACACAGGCAAAAAACGAACGCGGTTATCCCGCAACGATTCAGTTTCATCAACCCCCTCCGCGCGTCCTACGATCAAAAGCCTTATATTTTTTCTGGTATTTTATACCAGCAGAGGCCGGCTGTCATCAACGCCCCGAATCGGTAAGGTTGTATTTTTGCAAGCCTCAAGGAGGAATCCGCAAAGGCCGCGTGCCTCCCGAGAATATGAACTGGGAGCGCCAAGGACGGGTGGCCAAGGACGGGTGGCCGATGCGCGGCTGCTCCGAGGCGCCAGCCTCGCGGACGGCCGTGGTGGCTGCTGGCCCTGAAGGATGCCCGAGACCGCTATGCGACGAGCGTCGGCTTGACCCCGAGGGCGCGGGCGAGGCGCGAAAAGCGGCGATCCACGGCTTCGCTGAGGAAAATTGCCGCCCCGCTGGGCACCTCCAGCGTCAGAGCCTTCTCGGTGAGGCGAAGTTTCGTCCGCGGCAAAAGGCCGGGGGCGCCTCCGCACAGCGTATGCGCGAGCCGCAGGCCGAGGCCGGCGACGCGCGCCCGGACAAGTCGCCGTTCGTCGAGGAGGGTGCGGACAGGGGCCACCATCCGGTCCGCTTCCTCTCCGCCGTAGCGGATCAGCGTCGCCAGGCCCATTTCCGCGCGGTCGGCATGCAGGAGTCCGGGATAGGGAAGCCGCAGGACGCGATGATAAGCGTGCAGCGCGCGATAGTCCGGGTGTTCGCTCCAGCCGATGTCACTGAGCAGGCAGATCGCCAGACGCAATTGGCGTTCACGTTCCGTCTCAAGAGCGAAGAGCGGTGTCAGCCAGTCCAGCAATTCTCTGCCGCTGATGGAAAACCGGCTGGTCCGCTCTGCTGCCATCTCGCAGGCGCTGATCAGCGGATCCTGGCTGCGCGTCGCCGGCGGCAGCAGCTCCAGCATCTGCCCCTCTCGCATGCCGTAGGCCGAGAACATCACCTCCTTGGGCTTCGCCGCGTGCAGCAGCGCCGCCAATGCCGCGGCGGCGTAAGGAATTGAGGTCATGCGAGCGGCAGCGAGGCCGGGCAGCTTCTCCAGCGTGCTGGGACTGAGCTGTGCGATCAGTTCCGAAAGCTTCAGCGCATCGAAAAAGCCGATCGCAAAATTATCGACCACGTGCAGCGGGTGGTGGGTTTGATCGATGAAGATGCGGGCCAGTGCGCGCCACGAGCCGCCGACGCACCAGACCGTCCGGCCCGCCGTCTCGGTAAGCCACGGCACCGTCGCCAGGCGCTGATGCAGGATATCTTTCGCCTTCGACCGGTTCCCCCCGGCATCCTCCGCCAGACGCAGATGGCCGAGCGGCAGCGTCGCAAACCGACCGACCTGGCCCATATCGAGGCCAACCAGATCGAGGCTGCCGCCGCCGAGATCGCCAAGCACGCCGTCGGCGCCGTGCATGCCGTTGAGCAGGCCAACGGCGGCCAGCCGCGCCTCCTCGGCCCCGGAGAGGACGTGCACCGGAAGCTCGCAGACCTTCTCCGCCCGGGCGACGAAAGCGGGCCCGTCATCGGCATCGCGGACCGCGGCCGTGGCAACCAGCTGAAGGCGATCGACCCCCATCGCCGCGGCCAGCCGGACGAAGCGCGCCAGGCTGCGCAGCGCTTCCTCGACACCCTTAGGGTTGAGCCGGCCGCTGCGTCCCATCCCGAGCCCAAGCCCGCACTGGGCTTTTTCATTGAAGATCGGAATCGGCAGGCGCGTCGGCACGTCGTAGACGACGAGCCGCACGGTATTCGAACCGATGTCCACCACGCCCACCCGACCAGGCGGGCGTTGCTCCGCATGCGGTGATCGGGCGTCTGCCGGCGCTTGGACGACTGCTGACGCCGCAGAGGCGTCCCCCTGCCGGTGTGGATCGCGGATCGTCTCCGTTTGTGCGCCGCTGTCCCCGCTCATGCCGACTTTCCGAACGTCACCGGCGCGGGCAATCCGCGGCCAAATGCGCTGCACCCAGATGCAGACAACTGAGATGCGAACGTTTACCATAAGCGGCACAGACAGGGAGCCGGAAATGTTCAGAACTGCCGAGCTCGGAAGAACCGTCACAAAAGAAGCCTACCACGAAGCCGTACCGGTGCTTCGAGCCGGGCTGCTGGCGGCACAGCAGCAGTTGCGATCGGCGTCATTCCCCGTGATCATCGTCTTCGGCGGCGTCGATAAGGGCGGCAAGATCGAGACGATCAACTTGCTGAACGAGTGGCTCGATCCGCGCTGGATCGTAACCCGCGCCTACGGGCCGCCGTCGGACGAGATGGCGGAGCGGCCGGAGTACTGGCGCTACTGGCGCGACCTGCCGCCGAAGGGGCGCATCGGCCTGTTCCTGCGATGCTGGTACTCGCGACCGATCCTCGACCGGGTCAACAAGCGGACCAGCGAAGCCGAATTCGACGAAGCCCTGGACCGGATCATCGCCTTCGAACGTGGCTTGGCCGACGACGGTGCCCTGTTTCTGAAATTCTGGATGCACCTGGGAAGGAAGGCGCAGAAGGAGCGTCTGACCAAGCTGGAGTCCAATCCGCGCACCCGCTGGCGGGTGTCGCAAAGCGACTGGGATCATTGGCACCTTTACGAACGGTTTATCGGTGCGGCCGAACGCGTGATCCGTCGCACGTCGATTGCATCGGCGTCGTGGCAGATTGTGGAAGGGGACGATAAGCGGTACCGCGGCCTGACCGTTGGCAAGGCGATTCTGGACGCGGTCCGCGGGCATCTGGAGAAGGCGGAATTGCAGCGCCGGCTGCTCGACGAAATAAAGGCGCAAGCGCAGCCGGCTTCCCCGCGGAAGGCGACTCCAGCGTCCGCGGAGGCTGCCACGGAAGCAACGATCATCCAGCTGCCCAGGATTACCGTTCTGTCCAAGCTGAACGTCGATAAAACCATCGATAAGAAATCCTACGAAAAGCGCATCGAGGAAGTTCAGGGCAGGCTGAACCTCGCCGTTCGCAAGGCGAAGGAGCTGGGGGTCTCCTCCCTGCTCGTCTTCGAAGGCTGGGATGCTGCCGGAAAAGGCGGTGCCATCCGGCGCATCGTTGCGGCCCTCGACGCACGGGACTACCAGGTCATTCCGATCGCCGCCCCGACCGAGGAGGAACGGGCCCAACACTACCTGTGGCGGTTCTGGCGCCATCTGTCACGGGCCGGGAAGATGACGATCTTCGACCGCAGCTGGTACGGGCGGGTCCTGGTCGAAAGGGTCGAAGGCTTCGCCACAGAGGCCGAATGGAAGCGCGCCTACGGCGAAATCAACGACTTCGAGGATCAGCTCGTCCAGCACGGGATTGTTCTCTGCAAGTTCTGGTTTCACATCACCCAGGAAGAGCAGCTTGCGCGGTTCGAAGCCCGCCAGGAAACGGCGTATAAACAGTGGAAGCTGACCGACGAGGATTGGCGCAACCGGGAAAAGTGGGACGCTTACGAGGCGGCCGTCGACGATATGATCGAGCACACATCCACGATGCTCGCGCCGTGGACGCTGGTGGAGGCCAATGACAAGCGGTATGCGCGGATCAAGGTGCTGGACACCGTTTGCGACCGGCTCGACGAGGGGATTTCCCGCGCCGAGGCCGCAGGCGTGGCGGCGCTTGAGCTGGAGAGGGCCGGATGAACGACCAGCCGGAGCGGACGGAGCTGGCGGTTGTGGACGACGACGATTTGAACGCGCTCGTTGCCGTAGCGAACGAACTGACCGACGAAGCGAGTGGAGCAAGAGAGGAGGGCTGCGAGGAGCAAGGAGAGGTCTCTCGGCTTCCAACCGACACGGTCCCCCTCGTCGTTGCTGACGCTCCTAAGCTGCCAGGCCTGCGTGCCCCCGAACTGTATCTCAACCGAGAGTTGACGTGGCTGCAGTTCAACTTTCGCGTGCTGCACGAGGCCCGCGACCGGCGAACGCCGCTCCTGGAGCGGATCAAATTTCTGGCGATCGCCGCCGCCAACATGGACGAATTTTTCATGAAGCGGGTCGGCGGCCTCAAGCAACAGATCGGTGCCGGGGTGCACAAACTCAGCATCGATGGCCGCTCTCCTGGCCAGCAGCTGGACGAATGCCGGATTGTGATGGCGGAATTTCGCCGCCAGCAGCGCGAAGTGTTTCTCAGCGTGGTCAGTGATCTGCGGCGCCAGGGCGTTGTTATTCAGCAGTTTGCCGACCTGTCTGATAAAGACCAAAAGGAAATCCGCGAGTTTTATTATGAGAATATCTTTCCTTTGGTGACACCGCTGGCGATGGACCCGGCTCACCCGTTTCCGTTTATTTCCAATCTATCGCTGAATTTGCTGGTTACACTTCGGTTCCCCAATGAGCGGCAGCTCACGATGGCGCGGGTGAAGGTTCCCGTAGGCAGCGGCGTACCGCGCTTTCTCAAGTTCGGGGCCGTCAACCATTTTGTCCTCCTCGAAGACGTGATGGCGAACTGCCTCGCGGATCTTTTTCCCGGCATGGAAATCGCCGCCGTCGAACTGTTCCGCGTCACCCGCAACTCGAATACCGAGCGGGGCGAGGAGCGGGCCGACGACCTGGTGCAGACGATCGAGGCGGAGTTGCGTGACCGCAGGTTCGCGCCGATCGTTCGGCTCGAGGTGGAAAGCGGAATAGCACAGAACCATCGCGGTATGCTGGCCGCGGAACTGGGCCTGGACGAAGATCTCGACGTCTACGAGAGCGACGTGATGATGGGCATGCGCGACCTTTGGGATCTGGCGCGGCTCGACATTCCCCAGCTACGCGACCGCAGCCATCAGCCCATCGACAATGTCAAGCTGATGGATTCTGACAACATCTTTCACATCATCCGCGAGAACGGTCCGATTCTCGTCCACCATCCCTACGAGTCCTTCGCCACCTCGGTCGTCCGCTTTGTCCGGGAGGCCGCCGAGGATCCGAAGGTGCTTGCAATCAAGATGACGCTTTACCGCACGTCTGAGTCGACGATGATCATCGACTACCTCATCGATGCGGCCGAAAACGGCAAGCAGGTGGCGGTCAACGTCGAACTCAAGGCGCGCTTCGACGAAGCGGCCAACCTGCGGTGGGCAAGTCGCCTGGAAGAGGCCGGCATTCACGTGACTTACGGCGTCCTTGGCCTCAAAACGCACGCCAAGGCCATTCTGGTGATCCGGCGCGATTACAACGGATTACGCCGCTACGCGCACATTGGTACCGGCAACTATCACGCCGGCACGGCCCGGATGTACAGCGACCTGGGCCTGCTGACGAGCGACAAGGACATCGGGTTCGATCTCACCGAACTGTTCAACTATCTCACCACCGGCTGTCGCCCCACCCATAGCTATCGGAAGATCCTTGCGGCGCCGCATCAGATGAAGAAGCAGTTGCTGGCAAGGATCGAGCGCGAAGCGTCGGTTCATACTCCCGAAATGCCCGGCTTGATCCGCATCAAGGCCAATGCGCTGGAGGACGCGGAAATCGTCGAAGCGCTCTACCGGGCCAGCCAGGCGGGCGTGAAGATCAAGCTGATCATCCGCGACACCTGCCGGCTGCGCCCTGGCCTGCCCGGTCTCTCCGAGACCGTCTCGGTGGTCAGCATCGTCGGTCGGTTTCTGGAGCACGCGCGGATCTATTATTTCCGCAACGCGGGGCAAGAAGATTATTTCATCGGGTCGGCGGACGCGATGTCGAGGAACCTGGAGAGCCGCGTCGAGATCCTGGTTCCGATCGAAAACGCATCGCTGCGCAAGGAATTGCACGCGCTGTTTGAAACTCAGCTGGGCGATCAGCGCAGTGCCTGGGACATGCAGCCCGATGGCTCGTACGTCCAGCGCCGCCCGCGCGGCGGATCGCGCGGGCGTCCCTGTCAGGAAGTGCTGATCGAGGCCTCTCGATTGCGCTCGGAACGCGCCCGCCGGCTGCGCAAGGTCAAGCCGCGAGCCTTTGCCCGTCGGGGACCAAAGTAGCACGCTCGACGAGGGCGCCTTCGGAGGCAACACGCGGTCGGTGATGAAAACGCTCTATTTGTTCCGGCATGCCAAGTCGAGTTGGAAAGACCAACAACTGGATGATTTCGACCGGTCCCTGAGCAAGCGCGGGCGCACCGCGGCCACGGCGATGGGCCGCCTTCTTGCCGAGAAGCAGATAAACCCATCTCAGGTCCTCTGCTCCTCATCCCGGCGGACACGCGAAACTCTGGCGCGGATTCAGGAAGAACTGGTGACACCGGTTCCGGTCCGGTTCGAAAAGGGGCTCTACCTGGCAGAGTCGGCGACGCTGCTTCGAAGGGTGAGACGCCTGAATGACTCCCTCCAGTCGGTCATGCTGATCGGCCATAATCCGGGCCTTCAGCAATTCGCGCTGATGTTGGCGGATGGCGCAGAGGGAGCGCATCGTCTTCAACTCGCTGCCAAGTTTCCGACGGGCAGCCTCGCCGTGCTGGAGTCGGAAATCAACCGTTGGGGCGAGTTTCAGCCGGGCAGCGCCGTCTTGACCGAGTTCGTCCGGCCACGAGACCTTCCGCAGGAAATATAGAGTATACCCATTTGAGGCATATAAGCGCAGCGGCTGGCGGTCGATAGCGCGTGACGAAATCGGCGTAAACCGTTATACTGCGACGCAGTTCGTGCCGCTATTGGGGGGGGGAATTCGGATGGGCACTGACGGTCGGCCGACGCTGTCCAAACTCTGGGCAGCGCGCCTTGAAGTCTCGCTTTTCGCCTGGCGGATATTTGACGGGTTGTTGAGCCGGTCGCTCGACGCCTGCTTGGTGCCCCGCGCTCACCGAACCGAAGAATGCGAGCGCCCCATTGAGTCGGAGAACGTGCCGAGAATCGTCCGTGGAAGCCGGTTCAGAAAGGCGGAAGAGGCAATCGGAGCACTGGCTCTTGGCCTGCGCGGCGGCAAGGTTAAGCGTCTGGAGGCCATGATAGAGGCGATTGACGGTTTCCGGGAGGGGCGTTCGGGCGCTCAGCGGGCGCCGGAAGATCCATCTTCCCGGTCCAAAAGCAGCTGATTACCCTGCGCAAGCCGGCGCAAAGTGGTATCGGTTTACGGCGACCGAACAGGCCTGGGCGGACGGCGCCGGTTCCGGGTTTTGGCACGATGCGATGGTTTCTGCACAAACCCGACAATAAGCGTTTGCATGCCAGCCGCGGCAATGCTTCTCCTGCACCGGGTTGAAGAGTGCGGGACAGAGCGGGAGTGCGCGGATGTTGCCCGAGGCGGCATTGACCAGCTTGATTGCGACACTTTTCTCGATGATGAACCCGATTGGAAATATTGGGGTTTTCGCCGGGATGACGTCTGACCGCAGCGTGTCGGAGGCCTCCGGTATCGCCTGGTCCTGCGCCGGGGCGGTGGCAGTCACTCTTCTCGTTGTCACCTGGACCGGATCGCTCCTGCTCCAGTTCTTCGGGATCACCGTCGATTCGCTCCGTGCCGCAGGCGGCGTGATCGTCATGGTGATCGGCCTGCACATGCTGTTCAACAGTTCGTCGCACAAGCACTCGTCCGAGGAGCTGGAGGATGCCAAGACGCGCGCCTCGATTGCGGTCGTGCCGCTGGCCATCCCGATCGTGGCCGGCCCCGGGACCATGGCGGCGGTCCTCGTGGCCACCCAGCAGCATCCGCTGGTGCTGAACAGATTGGAGATTTCGGCCGTTGTCGTGGCCCTGGCGGCGCTCTGCGGCCTGCTGTTCCGCTTCGCAGCACCGATAGCCAGATGGTTGGGCGAGGCGGGAATGGGGGTCGTCACGCGGGTGATGGGCATGGTGCTGGCGGCGATCGCGATGGGAATGCTCGCAGACGGCCTGAAGGGGTTGCTGCCGGGCCTCGTCCGGTAAGAACACGATGTTTCCGCCGCCTCAAGGACCCCGGCGCCTTACCTGCGGCGTCGGGGGATGGTAGGGTGCGGGCCGGCTCCCGAGACCGGCCGGGGGCCAGGAAAAGCGAACGAGGAGAGACGCAACGATGGATGTAAGAGCGGCCGTCGCCTGGCGAGCGGGCGAGCCCCTGTCGATCGAAACGGTGCGGCTCGAAGGGCCGCGAGCGGGTGAAGTCCTGGTTGAAATCAAGGCCACCGGCGTTTGTCACACGGACGACTTCACGCTGTCGGGGCGCGATCCGGAAGGCCTTTTCCCCTGTATTCTGGGTCACGAGGGTGCGGGTGTTGTCGTCGAGGTCGGGCAGGGCGTCACTTCGGTCCGGCCGGGCGATCACGTCATCCCGCTGTACACGCCGGAATGCCGGCAGTGTGAGTACTGCCTGAACCCGAAGACCAATCTCTGCCAGGCGATCCGCCCGACGCAGGGCCGCGGCGTGATGCCGGATGGGACCAGCCGCTTCTCCCTCGGCGACCAGCCGATCCTGCACTATATGGGAACCTCTACCTTCGCCAACTACACGGTGTTGCCGGAAATCGCCGTGGCCAAGGTGCGAGAAGACGCGCCGTTCGACAAAATCTGTTACATCGGGTGCGGCGTCACCACCGGCCTGGGCGCCGTGATCTTTACCGCCAAGGTCGAACCCGGTTCTCGTGTGGTGGTCTTCGGGTTGGGGGGTATCGGCCTGAATGTCATCCAGGGCGCCCGGCTGGTCGGCTGCGACATGATCGTCGGTGTCGACGTCAATCCCGGCAAGCGGGCGATGGCTGAGAAGTTCGGGATGACCCATTTCGTCAACCCGAAGGAGGTGGACGGCGATCTCGTCCCTTACCTTGTTGATCTGACGCGGGGCGGGGCCGACTACGCCTTCGAGTGCGTGGGCAACGTCAAGCTGATGCGCCAGGCCCTGGAGTGCTGCCACAAGGGTTGGGGAGAATGCATCATCATCGGCGTCGCCAGCGCCGGCGACGAGATCGCGACGCGGCCTTTCCAGCTCGTCACCGGGCGGGTGTGGCGCGGGACCGCATTCGGCGGCGCCCGAGGCCGGCGCGACGTCCCCAAGATCGTGGACTGGTACATGGATGGCAAGATCGACATCGACAGCCTGATCACCCACGTCCTGCCGCTGGAGCGGATCAACGACGCATTCGGGTTGATGCACGCGGGCACCTCGATCCGCGCCGTCGTAACCTTTTGACCCGAATCGTGGATCCGACGATGTCTCTGAGCGCTTTGATCGTCATGCGCGGACCTGTTCCGCGTATCCACGTCTCACCGGCTGCGGCCCCAAAGTCGTGGATGGCCATGACAAGCACGGCCATGACGACGCAAGGCAGGTCGTGATGTGACGGGGACCGTTCCAGGGAACAGGTGGGCGCGGGAAGGAATGCGACGATGCAACAACTGAAAGCTCATCGCTGCTTTGGCGGAAGCCAGCAGGTGTGGCGACACCGATCGGCGGTCACCGGCACCGACATGGAGTTCTCCGTGTTCCTTCCTTTCGGGGAGGATGACGACCGCCGCCGCCCGGTGCTTTTCTGGCTGTCCGGCCTGACCTGTACCTGGGCGAACTTCACCGATAAGGCGGCAGCACAGTGCCATGCCGCGGCGCATGGGCTGATCCTCGTCTGCCCCGACACCAGCCCGCGCGGCACCGATCTGCCCGGCGAGCACGCGGCCTATGATTTCGGATCAGGCGCCGGGTTTTACGTGGACGCGGCGGCGGAGCCCTGGTCCCGGCACTACCGGATGTTCTCCTACGTTACCGAGGAGCTTCCGTCACTGGTTGAACGGCATTTCCCCGCCGACTCCGCGCGGATGGGGATTTTCGGCCATTCGATGGGCGGCCACGGTGCGTTGACGATCGCGCTGAAACAACCGGACCGCTGGCGATCGCTCTCGGCGTTTGCGCCGATCGTGGCGCCGTCGCAGGTGCCCTGGGGACGCAAGGCTTTTGCCGGATACTTCGGCTCCGACGAGGGATCCTGGCTGGCGCACGATGCCTGTGCGCTGGTGGCGCGCTCCGCGTGGCGCGGGCCGATCCTGATCGACCAGGGCACGGCCGACGAATTCCTGGAAAGCCAGCTTCGTCCCGAGCTTTTCGAGCGGGCTTGCGCCGCGGCCGGTCTTCCCCTCCAGCTTCGCCGTCAGGCGGGGTACGATCACAGCTACTATTTCATTGCGACCTTTATCGCCGATCACATTGCCCATCACGCCCGCGCGCTCGCGGCATAGACGGGGAATTGGAGAGCGTTCGCTCGCCTCAGGCCTCACCCATTGCCTTCAATCGCTGCGAAGTCGGCTTGCCGATTTCAAACGGTCGGTCAGCCGCGAGCAGTACGTCGCGCAGCACCCCCAGCATCTCGAAGAGGACGGAAAACGGCAGTCTTCGGTCACCGAAGAAGCGGGTGAAATGTTTCCACGCCAACACCGTCTGTTCCAGACGGCCAAGGACTTCACCCATCCGCCAGTAGCTCGACTGAGCCGTCTGCAAGAATTGAACAAACGGCTCGAGATTGCCTCGAAAAACCATCTCATCATACCCTTGGCGGTAGCGGGTCGAAATCGCGACAATTTCATTCCAGTCCGCGCGAATTTTTTGGCGGATGGAATTGCTCAGTGATGCGACGTAGTCGCGATCCTGCCGGGTGAGGGGCTCCTCCGGTTGTGCATGATGCATCATCCAGCCGGCAAAGTGCTTCAGAGTGGGCTGCAGGGATGCGTACTCGTACTCAAAATAGGCGATGCCGATCCACGCGTTGAGGACGTCTTCGGCGATGTCGGGCGGCAGTTGCAGCGCTTCGATCAACGGCATCACGTCGGCAATGTCACGCAGACAGAAGAGCTTCGCCGTCAAGTCTTCGACGGCTTTCTCAACATTCATCGCCGATCGGCGGTAGGCCGCGACGATGAGAGGACGCAGCCGGCCCTTCAAATGGGCCGTGAGTTTCTCGCGCACCTCCGGCGTCAATTGCAGGTAGGCCTCGGGGATATCGATTCCGGCACGTTGAAACGCGAGTTCAACCACAAACGGGCTGAACGTCGGCAATGAATCCAGGACGCGGAGCCTCTCGAGGTCATGGCCCAGTACGGAGCTCCTCTCAGCCGCCGATATCTTGTACTCGAGGAGCCGGAGAAAGCTCTCCTCGGTGAAGATGAGCGACTCTCCGCCGTCGCCGGGCCGTTGCGGGTCATAGGGCAGATAGATCAGGGTGCTGATCAGCCGGGCAGATCCACCGAAGTGTGGCTGACCCAGATCCACCCACTTGAACAGGATGGACCCGTTCAGGAACGCGTTGGCAAACATGTAGCTCTCGGGCGGGGAGTCTTTCGCCAGCTTGTTGGTGAAAAACGCGATATCAAAGCGGCGGGATGGCCCCGCTCTCAGGTACTGCTTCAGGATGTCACGCTGCATCCCCATGACTGGCCACTACATCTTCGTGAGGGCAGTTTGGGCAAACGTATCGTGGGCGCGCAGCATCGCCTCCCAGCGTCGCAGCGGCGGCGCGTAGGCGTAGCTGACGTCGATCGCAGTGGCTCGCACCAGGTGGGCTTCGACGCGGACTAAACGAGGCTTCGAACGCCGAGGCTCATTAACGCTGAAGTCGATCACCGCAAACTCGGCCGGAACAAAGTCGGCTGGTCGTACGAGGCGGACCCCGCTGCGCGAGATGTCCACGATCGCGCTTGGCCTGTCGTTGAGCCTGGCGTCGATCCCGACCACCACGTGGCGATGTTCTTTTCGACGGTCGTCGACCATGCAATTTCCACTTTGCAAAAGTCTGCTGGTGTGCGGGCACGATTGTGAAGCTGGGGCAATAATAAAGCGTTAAGAGCGGACGAACGCGTGGCGCGTCTCGTCAAGCGGCGTCATCCGCTGTAAAGAAGTCTCCGCAAGCGCCTGATGCAGACTGCTGGACGCAGTCGCGTTGGCGTCCGTCCCTGCCGGTCGAACCGCCATGACGCCGCCCGCCCGCCGCATCGAACAATATGCGGGACTTTTGATCCTTTTGCTGGTGGCTGTCGGGTGCTTCATCATTTTGCGCCCCTTTCTGACCGCGCTGTTGTGGGCGACCATTCTGTCGATCGCGACGTGGCCGGCCTTCCGCCGCTGCGAGCGTTGGCTTGGCGGGCGAACGACGCTGGCAGCGGCGGTGATGACACTGGCGCTGGCGATGGGACTGCTGGTCCCTATTGCCATCCTCGGCACCAGTCTCGCCGATAATGTCGTCCGGCTCTCCGGCATGATCGTGGCCATCTTCGAAAGCGGGCCGCCGCCGCCGCCGCCGTGGGTGGAGCAGCTTCCCCTGTTCGGCCCTCAACTGGCCGAGACATGGCACTACTTCGCAGACGACAGCACCCGCTTCGGCGAGACGGTGCGGGAGTACGCGGGGCCGGTGACACAGGGAATACTCGGCATAGGCGGCAAGCTGGGCGGCGGCCTTCTCGACCTGACCTTGAGCGTCGCCGCCGCGTTCTTTTTTTTCCGTGACGGCGCCTATGGCGCAATGCGCCTGAAAACCATGCTGACGAAAGTTGCCGGAGAGCGCGGCCACCGGCTTCTCGCCGTGGCAGAAACGACGATCAATGGCGTCGTCTATGGCATGCTGGGAACCGCGCTGGCGCAAGGAGCCCTCGCTGCATTCGGCCTGTGGTTGTCCGGCGTCCCCGGGGCCCTGTTCCTGGGCGTGCTCACCTTTCTTCTGTCGTTCGTCCCCATGGGGCCGCCCTTTGTGTGGCTCCCCTCGGCACTGTGGTTGATTTCCTCCGGCGAGCTGGAGTGGGGCATCTTCATGGGCCTGTGGGGGTTTCTTGTCGTCAGCACGGTCGACAATTTCATTCGCCCCTACTTCATCAGCCTCGGCAGCGCGCTGCCCCTTCTGCTGGTCATTCTGGGGGTTCTTGGCGGCATCGTCGCCTTCGGGCTGCTTGGCGTCTTCATCGGTCCGACGCTTCTCGCCGTAGGCTATACCCTGGTCCGCGAGTGGAGCCATTCGAAGGAGCTGGAGGGGCCGCGGGCGGCCGACGAGCGACCGGACCCTTGAGGACGGGGGACAACGGCTCGGTGCATCAGAGTGCTCGCCGCTCCAACCGCTTCCGTCGCTCGATGGCCTCGACCATGTGGGTGGTATAGAACTCGTAGGTGTTCCGGCCCTGCTCCTTCGCCCGATAAAGCGCAAGGTCGGCCTTGCGGAGAAGATCATCGGCATCCGACCCATTTAGCGGACAGAGCGCCACGCCGATGCTCGCCCCGAGGCGCACTTCATGGCCCTCGATCAGGAACGGCTCGGCAAGGCTGTTGATCACTTTGCGGGCAATGCCGGCGGCATCTTCCGGGTGGCGCAGGTTCGCGAGGATCAGCGCAAACTCGTCGCCTCCCAGGCGCGCCGGCCGCTCCTCTTCCCGGACGCACGTCTTCAGACGCCCGGCCACCGCGATCAGCAGGCGGTCCCCGATTGGGTGGCCAAGGGTGTCGTTGACATCCTTGAAGTGATCGAGGTCGAGCAAGATCAACGCCGTCAGCCGATCGGCGCGTGCCATTTCCAGATCGTGCAGCAGCCGGTTGTGGAAATCGATGCGGTTGGGAAGCCCCGTCAGCGCGTCCTGCATTGCCAGGCGCTGGATGCGGGTTTCGCTCCGTTTGCGCCCTACCGCCGTTGCAAGCAGATTGGCGATCGCCTGCACGAAGGCGATGTCGTCCTCCGAAAAGCAGCCGGCCCTTGCATCGGAGAGTTCGATAACGCCAAAGGGCCGCTCGGAGCCCGCAATCACCACGTCAGCAATGCTACGCACGCCTGCCTCCCGACAGGAAGCGCAGCGGGCGAGGTCGGATTCTCCCCTGATGTCGTCAACAACCTGTGCGCAATGAGCCGACAGGGCGCGCATCGCGGGGGCATCGACAATGGATCCGGCTGACCCTTGCAATGGCCGCGGGAGCACCTGTCCCACCGTCGCCCTTGCTCGAAGTTTGGTGGAACCGGCCCACTGCAATACTGCACAGCCACCAATTCGCAGCCGGCTCCGGACGACCAGCGCCGCATCCTGAAAGAGAGCATCGAGGCCGACGCCGGAGAGCGCGCGTTGACCGAACATCGCCACGGCGGCTTGGCGGTCGCCATAATCGGCAAGGTTTTTCTGAGCTTGCTGGCGCAGCGCGATATCGTGAGCCAGCTGTTCGTTGGCCTTTGTCAGCTGCTCGGTGCGCTCCTCGACCCGTCGTTCGAGCGAGCGGATCAGCTCCCTGTTCTCCAGGCGCAGCTTAATGGAATGCACGAGCCATCGATGAGAGCGCAGCGCAATCAGGCTGAACGAAACCAGATAAAGAACGCTCATCAGCGCCATCACGCTGGAATGGCTCCCGGGGGAGAGGGCCAGTCGGATGGCGAAGGGCAGGATCGAGGGCAGGAAATAGGCGTGGAAGGCCAGCAGGCACGGCGCGAGCGACGCCAGGGCACCGGCTCCCATGCCGCCGAGCACAAAACCCAGCAGGGCGTCGCTGACGACGCCGCCTTTGCCCTGGAACAGCCAGCCCGCTGCGCCCCAAATGAAGCCGCTCGTGGCGCACCCGGCGGCGAACAGCGCGTACCACCGCCAGGCATCGGGATTGGAGGATCGCCGGTGCCGCAGCGCGACCACGGCGCGTGCCAAGACCATCAACGCGAGCGAGCCGTACCAGACGGCGAGAGGCTGCCAGCCGATCGATGCCGACAGCGCGACAGCCAGAAGGGCTCCATTGACCAGGTTGGCGGCAAGGACCATCGGCAGGGAGCCGACGCAGAGACCGAGCAGGTGGTGACGAATATCTGGGGCATAGCGACGGCCGATCGAACTGCCGAATTTGCTCATACCCGCCGCCGCACTGATCCCCGGTTGCGGTGACGCACCCACCTGCGCCCCCGATCGCGCGGTTCAGCCCGCATCTTGTCGAACATGTTAGCTCAAGCGGGGTATATGCGAAACTATTTCGAGCGCCGGGGCATCCGATTGTGGCCCAGGCAAGGACCCAGCGGGGGAAAGGCGCCCTCCGGTCTCAGCTCCCGGCTCAGACGGCCCGCCCGTGACAGTGCTTGAATTTCTTCCCCGAGCCGCAGGGACAGGGAGCATTGCGGGCGACACGCCCCCAGGTGCTCGGATCCCGGGGATCAACGGCGATGTCAGCAGCACGCGATCGTGCCGGAACGGCCGTTCGTTGAGCCCCTCCCGACATCGACGGCTCGTTGGCCGCTCCTTCGTCGGCGAAAGCCGGATCCTGCCGCGTCTCGTGCATCTGTTGGGGCGGCGGCTGCAATGTCTGGCGAATTTCCGGCTCCAGTGACGGGTCAACCCTCAGCTCGATGTGCGCCAGCACCTGCGTAACCCGTTCGCGCAGCCGATCCAGCATCGCTTCGAAAAGTTCGAACGCCTCGCGCTTGTATTCGTTCAGGGGATCCCGCTGACCATAGGCGCGCAGGCCAATTCCCTGGCGCAGATGATCGAGCGACAGCAGGTGCTCCTTCCACAACTGGTCCAGAATCTGCAGCAGCAGGCTCTTTTCCACCATGCGCATCACGTCTACGCCGTAGTTGGCTGCCTTTTCCGCAATCTTCCGATCGGCGTGATCGCGCAGCCGCGTCCGGATCTCTTCATCGGCGATGCCTTCTTCCGCCGCCCAGTCGGTGAGGGGAAGGTCAGTGCCGAAGACGCGCAGCGTCTCCGCATGCAGGCCATGAACATTCCATTGTTCGGCGTATGCATTGGCGGGGATATGGCGGGCCACCAGTTGATCGATCACGTGGTGGCGCATATCGGCGACTGTGTGGGCGACATCCTCGGCGTGCATCAATTCCTTGCGCTGTTCATAGACGACCTTGCGCTGGTCGTTCATGACGTCGTCGTACTTCAGCAGGTTCTTGCGAATCTCGAAATTCCGCGCCTCGACCTTCTGTTGCGCCTTCTCCAGCGCCTTGTTTACCCACGGGTGGATGATCGCTTCGCCGTCCTTCAGCCCCAGCCGCTGCAGCATGCCGTCGATCCGGCCGGATCCGAAGATCCGCATCAGGTCATCGTCCAGCGACAGATAGAACTTCGATGCGCCGGGATCGCCTTGCCGCCCGGAGCGGCCGCGCAACTGGTTGTCGATCCGTCGGCTTTCGTGACGTTCCGTCCCAAGAATGAAAAGACCGCCCGCCGCCAGCACCTTTTCGCGGTTCGCCGCTACCTCGGCACGGATGCGAGCCCGGCCTGCCTGATCTTCGGGATCATTCAGTTCCTGGCGGATGCGCAAGTCGGCGTTGCCGCCAAGCTGGATATCGGTGCCGCGTCCGGCCATGTTGGTGGCGATGGTGACGGCGCCGCCCACCCCCGCCTGAGCGATGATCGAAGCCTCCCGCTCATGGTAGCGCGCGTTCAGCACCTGATGGGGGACCTTATGCTTCTTCAGCAGGGCCGCAAGGAACTCCGACTTCTCGATCGACACCGTGCCCACCAGCACCGGCTGGCCACGCCCCCGGCATTCCTCGATCATCGCGACGATGGCGTCGTGCTTCTCCGTGGCGGTGCGGTAGACCTCATCGTCATTGTCGATCCGGACGCAGGGAACATTGGTCGGAATGTCGATCACGTCGAGCTTGTAGATCTCGGCGAACTCGCCGGACTCGGTCATGGCCGTGCCGGTCATTCCCGCCAGCTTCGGATACAGGCGGAAATAGTTCTGGAAGGTGATCGAGGCGAGGGTCTGGTTCTCCTGCTGGACGTGCACGTTCTCCTTTGCTTCCAGCGCCTGATGCAGGCCCTCGGAGTACCGGCGTCCCTCCATCATGCGGCCGGTGAATTCGTCGATGATGATAACCCTGTCGTCCTTGACGACATAATCGGTGTCACGGGCAAAAAGCTTGTGGGCACGCAGCGCCTGGTTGGCGTGATGAACCAGCGAGATGTTCGATACATCGTACAAAGCGCCCTGCGCCAGCAGACCGTCCGCGCGCAGCAGGTCTTCGATCTTTTCCGTGCCGCTTTCGGTGAACGTGACAGCGCGGGCTTTCTCGTCCTTCTCGAAGTCTTCTTCGCTCAGCTTCGGGATGAGCCTGTCGATGCGGATATAAAGCTCGGAGGAATCTTCCGCCGGGCCCGAGATGATCAGCGGCGTTCGTGCTTCGTCGATCAGGATTGAATCGACCTCGTCGACAATGGCGTAGTGAAACGGCCGATGGACCATATCCTCCAGCCGGAACTTCATGTTGTCGCGCAGGTAATCGAAGCCGAGCTCGTTGTTGGTGCCGTAGGTGACGTCGCAGGCATAGGCCGCCCGGCGCTCGGCATCATCCAGTCCATGCACGATGCAGCCGACGCTAAGCCCGAGAAACCGGTAGATCGCCCCCATCCACTCCGCGTCGCGCTTCGCCAGGTAGTCATTGACGGTCACGACATGGACCCCTTTTCCCGTCAGCGCGTTGAGATAGACGGGAAGGGTGGCGACCAGTGTCTTGCCTTCGCCGGTCTTCATCTCGGAGATCATGCCGCGGTGCAGGACCATGCCGCCCAGCAACTGGACGTCGAACGGTCGCTGACCGAGTGTCCGCTTCGCCGCCTCGCGCACCGTTGCGAACGCGTCGTTGAGGAGATCGTCGAGGCTTTCACCCGTGCTCAGTCGCTCCCTCAGCACGGCGGTCCGGCCGCGCAGCGCCTCGTCGTCGAGGGCCTCAAGTTCCGGCTCCAGCGCTGTGATCGCCGAGACGTGCTTGTGCAGACCTTTCAGGAATCGTTCGTTGGCGGTGCCAAACAGCCGCCGAGCGATCGCTCCGAACATACGTGAACCTCAGAGAAGCGGACGAAGAGCCCGGTTGCGCGCGCAAAGCATCGCACCGACGCCTCGTCGCTTTGCTCAAAGACATAGACGCCGACCCGCAGGGTGTCAACGAAGGGCGGCCGCAGGACCGGCAAGAGCACAGCTCTCCTGTTCTCTCTATCGGTGCGCCGCGGGGGCTCGCGGATGTCGGCTTTGCAGCGGGGCGTCACCCGGAGCCCGAGATGAGCCCGTGCCGGCCTTAGGGCGTGCGGTCTTGCCTCGCGGTGCGCCGTATGCATGATGCGGCGTTCTTCCGATTCGAGACGAGCAGATCCCAATGACTGTCGCGCCGTCACCCTTCGCCCCCGCTGCGTTCCCGGACCTGCCGACCGTCGCCGGTGTCCGCATCGCCGCCATTGCCGCCGGGATTCGCTATCGCGGCCGCGATGACCTGCTGCTGGCCGAACTGGCGGAGGGGACGACCGTCGGGGGGATCTTCACGCGGTCGCAAACGGCGGCGGCGCCGGTGCTGTGGTGCCGCAAGGCGCTCGCCTCGGGACGCGCGCGGGGTCTGGTCGTCAACGCCGGCAACGCCAATGCCTTCACCGGACCGGAGGGTGAGCAGGCATCCGCCGATACGGCGGCGGCGGCGGCGATGCTGCTGGGATGCGAACCCGATCAGGTGTTCGTGTCGTCCACTGGCGTCATCGGCGAGCGGCTGCCGATGGCGACGCTGCTGGCGGCCCTGCCGGCCGCGGCGGCGGCGCTGGGTTCGGCGGCCTGGGAGCGGGCTGCCCTGACCATTGCCACAACCGACACCTTTCCCAAGGGAGCCGGATGCCTGTGCGCCATCGACGGCGCGCCGGTCGCGATCGCCGGCATCGCCAAGGGTGCCGGGATGATCGCCCCGGACATGGCGACGATGCTGGTCTATCTGTTCACCGACGCCTCGATCGCGCCCGAGGCTTTGCAGGCGCTGCTCGCCGCTGCCGCCGACCGGACATTCAACTGCATCACGGTGGATTCCGACACCTCGACCAACGACACGCTGCTCGTCTTCGCCACCGGCGCCGCCGGCAACCCCCGGATCGACCGGGCGGACGATCCGCGCCTGGACGACTTTCGCGATGGCCTGGAGGCGGTCATGCTCGATCTGGCGCAGCAGGTGGTCAAGGACGGCGAGGGCATCTCCAAGTTTGTCACCATCGAAGTGTCTGGTGCTGCCGATGACCGCGCCGCGCGCGCCATCGCGCTCACCATCGCCAACTCGCCCCTGGTGAAGACAGCGATCGCCGGTGAGGATGCGAACTGGGGGCGGATCGTCATGGCGGTCGGCAAGTCCGGCGAGCGGATCAATCGCGACCGGCTGGCGATCGCCCTCGGCGGGATCGCGGTCGCAGCCAACGGCGCACCGGTGCCGGGCTACGACGAAGCGCCCGTGGCACAGCACATGCGCGGCCTGGAAGTCACCATTGCTGTGGATGTCGGCGTGGGGAGCGGCGGCTGCACCGTCTGGACCTGCGATCTGACCCACGGCTACATCGACATCAATGCGTCCTATCGATCGTGATCGGCAGTCTTCGCCGAACAGATTCCTCACACTTGCGATGCCCTCACCCTCCCGCTGGCGCGGGCCCCTCCCTCTCCCGCGAGCAGGCGAGGGCAGTCGCTGCGCTCCCTCTCCCGCTTGCGGGAGAGGGTCGGGGTGAGGGCGATCGGACCCCAGTGACGGTATCACCATGACGAACCAGCCAGGTTGCCTCGGCATCGAGACGAAGCGGCCGGAACGACCGCTGCCGCTCGTGCTGGTGGCGTCCGTGGCGCTGATCGATGCGGACGCGCGCGTGCTCGTTCAGCAGCGCCCGCCCGACAAGTCCTGGCCCGGCTGGTGGGAATTTCCCGGCGGCAAGATCCACGAGAGCGAGACGCCGGAGCAGACGGTGGTGCGGGAACTGGCCGAGGAACTCGGTCTCGACATCACCGAGAGCTGCCTCGCGCCCTTCACCTTCACATCATACGCCTATGATGATTTCCATCTGCTGATGATGCTTTATCTTTGCCGCGTCTGGCGCGGGACGCCCACCGGCCGCGAGGGGCAGATCCTAAAGTGGATGTTCCCGATTGAGCTCAGCCGATTGCCAAAGCTGCTGCCGGCCGATGTCCCGCTGGTGGCGATGCTGCGCGACTGGTTGTAGCTCCTGGAAGGGCCGCAGCGCCCCTGCCGCGTCAGTGCGCCGCCTGCACGTCGCCGTCCGGAGCGTTGGTTTCGGGCTGGGCTTTCGCACTGATTTTTGACGCGTAGTCCTTGCGATTTTCGCAGGCATCGAACCGCTCGGTGGAGCATTCACGCGCGCGGCACTCGAATTCGCATCGCGCCAGGTCGGGAGAAACCGTCTCGACCAAGCCGCGGCACCACGCGGCCATCCGGGAGAACACGTTGGGCTTCCCTTCCGACGCAGACATTATGGGCCTCCCATTCTTTTGCTACCATGATACGCGCCGGGTGCTCGCTACACAACCGGCACGAAACACAGCACTCGGGCAGCACTGCCTGCGATGTGGCTCTTTGCGAGGTCGTCAGACGCGGAGGAGGCGAACGGGATCAGTCTGAACCGCGAGAGGCTGCCAGCAACGCACTTCCCTAGCGATGGCGGCTTTGGCTAAACCGCCACCGGATGGGTCTTGGCGAACCGATCCAGCTCCAGCAGGATCTCAATAACAGCCGGTAACTGCTTCATCGGGATCATGTTCGGGCCATCGCTGGGGGCCTTGTCCGGGTCCGGATGGGTTTCCATGAACACGGCGGCAACACCGATGGCTACGGCGGCGCGGGCGAGCACCGGCGCGAATTCGCGCTGGCCGCCGGACGAGGAGCCCTGGCCGCCCGGCTGCTGCACCGAGTGCGTGGCATCGAATACCACCGGGCAGCCGGTGCGCGCCAGGATGGGCAGCGCCCGCATGTCGGACACCAGCGTGTTGTAGCCGAAGCTGGCGCCGCGCTCGCAGATCAGCACGCGGTCGTTGCCGGCCGAGCGAATCTTTTCGACGACGTTGGCCATGTCCCACGGCGCCAGGAACTGGCCCTTCTTGACGTTGATCGCCTTGCCGGTCTTTGCCGCCGCCACCAGCAGGTCGGTCTGGCGGCACAGGAATGCCGGGATCTGCAGAACATCCACCGCCTGGGCGACGCGCGCGCACTGCTCTGCTTCATGGACGTCGGTGATCACCGGCAGGCCCACCTGCTCGCGGATCTCGGCGAAGATGGGGAGAGCCGCCTCAAGGCCCTCGCCGCGGGCCCCCTTCAGGCTGGTTCGGTTGGCTTTGTCGAAGGAGGATTTGTAAATCAGGCCCACGTCGTGGTCGCGGGCGATCTCGGCGAGTGCATGGGCGCACTCCAGCGCGTGCGCCCGGCTCTCCATCAGGCACGGGCCGGCGATCAGCACCAGCGGCAGATCGTTGCCAATGGACAGGCCATCGACGGTCACGTGATGCGGGGCGGTCAACCGAGGTCCTCCTTTGCGCGTTGCACGCGCCAAGCTTCGAACAAGGCGCGTGCCGCTCAATGTGGCACTCTCCGTCGGCCCTCGCAACGGCGCTGCCTCGCCTGCCCCCGGTTGCTTCCACGGTTGGTTTCGCGCTTCCGGGGGCGGCTGGGCAGGGCGCTTATGGCGCGGGTTGCAACGCGGGGCCGGGAGAGCGGACCGCGATGCGGGTGATGTTGGAGACGAACCGGCCGCCCGCCTTGTCACCCGGAACAACGAGGCGGGCCATGCCTTCACCGGAGTCCAGCGGCTGCCCGTCGCCGTCGGCAAAGGCGACCATGATCTGCTGGCCGCCGAAGGTTGGAAGCAGTTCGGCGAGCGCAACGGTCACCTGATAGCAATCGCTGGCGGTAACGACCAGGAACTTGCGGAGCGCGTCGTTCTTCTGCGCGGGGTTGTTGACCACCACCGCCGCATCGAGCAGGTCGAGCAGCGGGACGCCGATGAAGGTCTTTGTCACCAGTCCATCGCGGCCGCTGAAGTAGCTGACGGTCGCCTTGGATGGCGTGAGCCCCTGAAGGTCACTGAGCCGATAGCTCCGGGAGTTCTCCACCGCGCCAGTCAGGACAAACGACGGGGCAAAACCCCCAGCGCAGGGCGGGCTTGCCAGGGAAGTCGCCGGCAGGAAGCCGACCAGCATCATCACCGCCAAGGTCCGCATGTTTGCGAGCATTCTCATCATTGAAGTCCTCTTCTCCCTGACGCGGCAATTGAAAGGCGCGCGTCGCCGCCTGTTGCTAAAATGACAACTTAATTGCAGTGGCGCCCAGGACACCGTTTTTGTTCTGGGACAGCTTGTTCTCTTCCTGCCAGTCATAATAGAAAACGCCCCCGACCAACCGAATGCCAGGGCCCAGGGTATAAGTCCCACTGACACCGGTTTGCTCGAGACGATCTCTACCGCCATTACCGGTTTTGTTGTTGTTGCCGGTAAAGTACTCAAGGCCGACTTTATAAGGACCAAACGTGTAGGCAGCGCCGACGGACCAACTTTGCCCGTTGAACTTCGTCGTTGCCGTTCGTTGGCCCTGCGGCACCCACATCCAGCCGCCGCCGACGGTGACGCCCTCGTAGCTGAACTGCGCGCCTGCGTTGTAGCCGATCAGATTGCTGTCACTCTTGTTGGGACCGCCTGAGAAGCTGTCAGCCCGCAGAAAGCCGCCGGACGCCTGGACACCGAAGCCGCCGAAGGTTGCGGTGTAGTTGACCGCGGCGGCGACGCCGTCGTGCTGACCGGAATTCCGGCCGCCGTCACCCGTGCCGACTGCGGTCAATGCGCTGTTGTTGTCGCCACCCGGTTGCTCAAAGTTGGGGATGTAGGAAGCCCCAACCTGGAACCCTGCGAAGCGGGGCGAGATGTAGGTGAACTTTCCGGAATCGTTGTCATTGAGGCGGAGGTTGGTCGTGGCGAGCGGCGTGTCGAACAGAACGCCGCCTCCGGTCTCGAACATCCGGACCTTGACGAGATCGCCTGAATCGATCGGGATGCCGCCATCCGGCGCAGTGACGTGCAGCAGGTAAGCCGCGTTATCTTCGTCGCCGACGATGACCTGGCCGAGGGTCGGCGATTGCAGGAAGAGGTAGGACTCGTCGATGCTGTCCCCTTCGCTGAACGCCTCGATCTGAATATTCACGCCGATGGTCAGGCCGTTGTCCAAGGTCGTCTGGCCGATGACGCAGACTTCCGAATTATGCTTGTTGTCCAGAAAGACCGTGTTTTGGTAGCGAGCGCTGCTGTCGGGTGTTGCCCGTGTTTTGTAACTCTGATTGGTCGCCACCGCCCACTGCTGGTAGTAGCCGCTCAATCCGAGCTTGATCCGCTGCGGGGCGGGGGGCGCCACGACTGGCGTCGTCGGCGGCGGCACCTCGCCCGGGTGAGCCTGAGCCGCAGCTTCCGCAGACGTCAGGAAAACAATGGCGACGGATGTCAGGGCGGTAGTCGTCCATAATCTATTTTTCATTTTTATTCCCCTATTTTCCTTTGACGGTGGAAATAAGAGTCAATCTGCTGGTCTTAAGAGTTGGCCCATTTCCCAGGATAGATTTCAGGTGTTATCGCCAACTGGCGACGTGTTTAGGACCTGAGCTGATATTGCGCGGAGTTACTTGGGAAAAGTCCGAAAATCAATTTCTCGGGATGCGTTATATACGTCTGGATATAACGAGTGCAACGGCATCGGCCTGCCCGGAAAAACGGGACGGTGACACCGTGACCAAACAGCCACATCGGGCGGAAACACCGGTAAACCGCCGTCAGGGGCGTCGGACGCATTTGCGGCGGCGCCCAGGCAATCCTGGAAAAACTGGTGGCGCTGCAGGGCGAGGGCTGACCCGCTGGGGCTATGAGGGGAGGGAGGGCTGATGGGGACTCAGCGGACTTCTTGATCTGAACGGGCGCACCGAGTACGTCCGGCGGCGGGCTATCGGTTCCGGGCACCGCGGCAGCGAGCCTTCATCGGTCGCGCGGGTGCAGACCGTCGTCGGTTTCCAGGATCCTGCCGGCGGCAGATCGCGCGGCGGCGCGGCGGTGCCCGGGCATGCGGCGGTTCCCGGTCGAATCATCAGACGCGAGTTGCGTCGCCATGCCCACGTCGCCACTATCGAATTGGGCGCTGACTGCTCGTCCCCGCCCTGTCCTGGAGGCTCATGATGAGAACAAGTGCGCGGAACATGCTGCAGTGCAAGGTCGCAACGGTACGGCGCGGTGCGGTGAACGCCGAGATCGATCTCGATGTCTCGCCGACGATCAAGCTCGTCGTCATTATCACCGAAGGCAGCGTCAAGAGCCTGTCGCTGGAGCCGGGCAGTGAGGTGTTCGCGCTCATCAAGTCCAGCTTCGTGATGCTGGCGCCCGAGGGCGAGGTCGGGCGGACCTCGGCGCGCAACGTCCTGCACGGTACCGTGGCACGGCGGGAGGACGGCGCCGTCAACAGCGAGATCGTCCTCGATCTCGGCGACGGCAAGTCACTGGCGGCGATCATCACCAAGGAAAGCGCCTCCAGCCTGGACTTCAAGGTCGGCGATCCGGCCTGTGCGCTGATCAAGGCGTCCCACATCATCCTTGCCGTCGACTGAGTCGACGGACCGCTTCGCCGGGAAGAGGTCTCGATCGCCGAAAGGCACACGACTATGCGGCGCGTCCTGCCATTAGCGCTGGCCACCGTGATCACCGTGGCGGCACTGTCGCCGGCTCCGGCGCAGGAGAGTGGCGATGCCGCAACAGCGGGCGCGGCCGCCACCGAAGCCGGGCCAGGGCGCAAGATCACCCGCTTCGTCCCCATCCCGAAGACGATCAGCGCCGAGGCACAGGCGGTGCTGTCGGGGCCGCCCAGCCCTTATGCCGACGTCGTTCCGGCCACACCGGAAGCGTGGAAAACGCTGATCGCCGAGATCAACGCCGGGACCTGGACCAATCTGATCCAACCGGCGCTCGCCGCGTACCCGGTGATGGTCGAGCGCCGCGAGATCGCCGGCGTCCCCGTCGCGGTGGTCACGCCGAAGGGTCGGACTGCTCCCGCCAACAACCGTCGCACCATCCTCAACATCCACGGCGGGGCGTTTATCGTCAACGGCGGCCGGCAGGCGATCCTGGAGGCGATTCCCATCGCCAGCCTGCTGCGCATGCCGGTGATCGCCGTCGACTACCGCATGCCCCCCGACCACCCCTATCCCGCCGGCCTGCAGGACTCGCTCGCCGTCTACCAGGCGCTGATCCGCGGCCAGGACCGGCGGCGGGTCGCCGTCTACGGCACCTCGGCCGGCGGCAACCTCGCCGTCGCCATGCTGTTGCGGGCACGCGCGCAGGGCCTGCCGATGCCTGGCGCGGTGGCGCTGGTCTCACCGTGGTCTGACATCGGCCCGGTCGGCGACAGCCTCGGCACCAATGCCGTGATCGACCCGACGCTCGTGCACTACAACGGGCTGCTCCGGGCGGCAGCCGAACTCTATGCCGGCGGCATCCGCCTCGATGATCCCCGCGTCTCTCCGGTCTACGGCCGCTTCGGCCGCTGGTTCCCGCCGACGCTGCTCCTCTCCGGCTCGCGCGATCTCCTGCTCAGTGGAACGACGCGGCTGCAGCAACGGCTCGTCGAGGCGGGCGTCGTCACCGAGATGCAGCTGTTCGAGGCGCTCTGGCACGATTTTCCGGTCAGCTACGGCGTGCCGGAAGCCGCGACCGGCTGGCAGCAGGTCGCGGAGTTTATCGACCGCCGCCTCGTGCGCTGAGGCGGCGTCGCGGCGAACAAGGTAGCGCAAGCCTGAGGGATCATGATGAGAAAGGCCTTACTCGCGGTCCTGGCCGTCCTGGTCTTCGGTATCTCTGTGAAGCAGGTTTTGGCCGAAATGCGGTCGCTCTCGATTACGGCCGGCTACCGGGAGCGCATCGCGCTTCCGCCGGACGCCATCCTTGAGGTCGACTTGCTGGACGTGTCGCGGGCCGACGCTCCGTCAGTGAAAATAGCCTCACAGAGCTACCCGATGGACCACGTACCGTTCTCGGTCTCGCTGACCTACGATGATCAGAAAATCGACAGTCGCATGACCTATGTGGTGGCCGCGCGCATCCTGTCCGAGGGCCGCGTCCTCTTCCGCACCACCTCCGCCTATCCCGTCCTCACGCGCGGGTCACCGGAGCATGCCGACCTCGTGCTCGAGCGCATGAGGAAAACCCAATCCGGTCCGTGACCGCGCGGTTCCGGGGCGCCCGAATGACGGCGCGCGCGCGTGCGGCCCTCTGACGCTTAGGGGTGAGGCGGATTTCGCCGACTTGGTCCGGGAAATCCAGCATCGGCCCCGGGCAAGGGCGCGGCCATTATGCCGCCGCCGGCTGCGTCTTCTGTCGCCAGCGCAGGTAGGGAATCGAGACGACGGCCGCCGCAATCAAGTACGCGACGACGATCACCGCGGTTCGTGGGCCCGGAACCGATGCGGCGACGATCATGGCGATCCCCACATGCCGGGTCGCGCAGGCAATGGCGAGGCCGGTACGGTCGTCTTCGCCCGGACCGCCGAGCACATGTCCTACGGCAAGTGCGGCAAACGTCATTCCAACCAGCGCCAAGAGCGATGGCCAGCCCACGTCGAGAAGCAATTTCCCGTGCAGGGCCAGAAGAACAGCGACGCTGCCGAGAAGAATGATCCCGCAAACCGAAAGCAGCCGGTCGGCGATGATCTCGCTCGTTTCAGGAAACAGCCAGCGAAGAAGCATGCCAAGGATTATCGGCCCGACGAACGATTTGGCGATCAGCAGCGCGACATCCACGGGCCTCAGTTCCGTTGTTAAGCCATACAGAGGCCGCAGCAATTCCAGCCATAACGGCACCATCAAGACCGCTACGGCGGACGAGGTCACCACCAGGCTGAGCATGTAGGACTCGTGACCGATCTTCATCAGCTTTCGCGGCAGCAGCGGAGCGCCGGCAGACACCGCAAGAATGAGAAGGGCGACCTCGACCCCCTGAGGAAGGGTCAGCACCTTGAAAATAAGCAGCGCACAAAGGGGAATGACGACGTACATGGCGAGGAGCGATCGTAGCAATTGCACCGGCCTGCGCCACAGGTAGGTCAGATCGTGCAGCGTCGAACTTAACCCGATGGCAAGAATAAGAGCCACGACAGACAATTTAATCACAATCAGGATTATTTCCGTCATGGCTTAAGTGCTCAGCCCAGAATATTGCATTAGTCCCTGCCGTCGCAGAGGGCGCATCTGGCTTTGTATAAATGCTTTTAACACTTTATAGGACTGGCGATCTGCGCTTGTGCCGCGACTAATTCTTTCTGTGGTTTGGCACGAGCCTTCTGCGTGTATTTGTCATGATCGTCTTTGATCTCTTGCCGCAACTCGCGCACCTGGTCCTTGCAGTCAGCCCGCGCCGCTACCCCCGGGAGAATGAGGGCGACAAGCAGAAGCGATATCGCGATAAGTTTCATCGGGCGCTCACAGGTCCAGCTTGGCTCGGAAGCCGAGCGTGTAGGCGGTATCGACGTTGTCGAGAATCGGCTCGGTCACCTGAAAATCCGGTGTAAAGTGCAGCCATGGCGTGACCGCGACGTTGTAGTACGCTTCGAACCCCCAATAGTTCTTGTTCAGGCTGTCGCTGATGTCACTGACATTGCGCGAGATCCGCCCGTAGTAGGGAGCAACGCCGAAGGTATCGTCGTCGCGGGTCGGGATGAGTCCCCGCCCGGCCAGCCCCAGGGCAAACGTCCACTCGAAGGGATTGACGTCGGCGTTGGAGTAACCGACGCGGCCGAAGACGCCGACCCCCTGCAGCCTCTCCTGATCCGCATCATAGCCGACGGACGCCAGGTCCTGACCCGGCTCGACATAGACGTACTGATGGAAATTATAGGCGAAGACGCCCGCGCCGCTGCTTGACGACTTCTCACGTGTAATGAAGGACTTGGTCAGGTCGTCAAGCCGGAGAAATTCCTTGGTGTTGTAGTTGTAGCTGACGTTCTGGCTGCCCGGCAGGCCGAAAAAGCGGGTCGGGAAGCGCCACTCCAGCGCATAGTACTGCTCGTCGAAAAAATTGCTGTTGAGGCCGGTATCGCTGGGATCGACCTGCGGATCAGCGAACACGAAGTTAAGCGTTGCCGGGCGGTGCATGAACGGGTTCGGCGTGAACGCGACAGCACCCAGCCCGTTCAGCACGTATGGCGTGGTCAGCACGCTGTTCGGCGAAAACGCCAGTTCAGGGCTCATAAACCCCGTGCGGCCGCGACCACTGACGAGGTTGTTGGTATCGCCGTCGAGCGTGTCGAGGCGGCCGATGAACAACCCCAGCCACGGCGTGACGAACTGTGTTGCCATCAGCTTGCTGACGACGAACGAGTTGTCGTTCGGCTCCGGGAACAGACCGACCATGTTGACGGCGGGAAACGTGCCCGCCTCTTTGTTGACGAACGCGCCGTACTGCTGCTCAAGGCGGAAGTCGAGGAACCCGCCCGGCCACAGACCGGCGCGGTCGCTGCTGAACTGGGACTCGAGGTAAAGCGAGCCGCCGTTGTCCCACTCCTCGTTGCGACCGCCGCCGACAACGCCCTGCACCGTGTTGACGACGTTGATGCCGACGGTGACGCCGTGATCCGCGAGCCACGACCGCGCGCCGAACCAGTCGCCGGTCAGAGGCTCCGGCGACCAGCGCGGTCCGGACAACAAACCGCTACCAAAATCGCTGCCCTGGGCGGCAGCCGTTTCGGCTGGCGCATCCTCAACCGGCTCCTGGGCGTAACTTTCGACGGGGATCAGGAGCAAAGCCGCGACGGCAGGAAGTCGGCTGGCGGCCCAAGTGTCCGCCAGCCTATTGGGCAGTGCTCCTGCCTCCCGGCGGAAATAGCGCATCGAGACCCCTTAAAGCCGCGGTTGGCTCCTCGAATCCCTACTGCACCGCCATAAGAGCCTTCGCGAGTTCCTTGCGCAGACGGGCCTTTTCCTCGTCGCTCAGGTTTTCTGGTTCAAGAACCACGGCGAAGCGCTTGAGCGTGCCGGAGAATGCATAGGGCATGGCACCGGCATAGTCCTCGCTGACCGGCGTACCGGTGTCCTCTCCCACGTCGAACGTTTCGTCGAGGGAGAAACGGACGCCGATTGTTTGCGGGATTTTGCCTTGGGCAACCTGCTTTTCGTCCACCAGCAACGTGGCGGTCGCGCCCTCGCCGATCCCTCCGCCGTCATAGTCGAACTTGACCCGCACGACGTGATCGCCGGGCGGCAGAGTTTTATTAGAGGCGATACGGAACTTGTGCTCCGGCTGGTTTGACAGCGCGTAGACAAACACCGGCTTGCTGTCCTTCAGCATCAGCGCCCAGCCACCGAACCGTCCGCCGATCGTCGCCAGGACGCCACTCGCGCCGCCCTTTGGAACGGTGACCTCGGCCGCCGCAGTCCACGACTTGTTTTTGAAGTCGGGCGCCGAGCCTTCCGGGATGCGGATCATGCCGGGATAGTACGCGAACTCCGTGCGGCCACGCGTGAGGCTCGGCCTGATCGAGGGATCGGCGCGCGACGCGAAACTAGAGTCGAGGGGATAGACGTTATACTTCTTTGCCTCGACGTCGAAGGCGTCCTGCAGTTCCTTGAGCTTTTCAGGATTTTTCGCGGCCAGATTGTTGGCCTGACTGAAATCCTCACTGATGTTGTAAAGCTCCCACTTGAAGTCGTCGGGGTTCGGTTCTTCACCAATCGTCACCCACGGCAGCCGGAGCGGGGTGGTGTTGGCCATCCACCCGTCCTTGTAGATGCCGCGATTGCCGACCAGCTCGAAGTACTGCGTCGTGTGACGTGTGGCGGCCTTGGCGTCGTCGAAGGTGTAGACGAGGCTGGTGCCATCCAGCGGCTTCTGTTCCGTGCCGTCCAGAATCTTCGGCGGAGTGATGCCGGCGGCTTCATAGATGGTCGGCACGATATCGATCACGTGCGCGAACTGCGACCGCAGGCCGCCCTTATCTTTGATGTGCGCCGGCCACGAGATGACCAGACCATTGCGTGTCCCGCCGAAGTGCGACGCGACCTGCTTCGTCCACTGCATGGGCGCGTCCATCGCGTGCGCCCAGCCGACCGGATAGTGATTATAGGCGAGCGGACCGCCTAACTTGTCCATCATCGAGAGGAGGTAGGGGAGGCTCTCCTTGACGCCGTTGGCCGCCGTCGCGACCTCGTTGGTCGTGCCCTGCAGGCTGCCTTCGGCGCTGGCACCGTTGTCCCCCATGATGAAAATGACGAGTGTATTGTCGAGCTGGCCGGAGTCCTTCACCGCGCTGAGCAGGCGCCCGATCTGATTGTCGGCGTAGGAGAGTGCGCCGGCGTAGACCTCCATCATCCGCGCATACAGACGCTTCTGGTCCGTCGACAGCGTGTCCCAGGCGGGAATTTGCTCTGGCCGTGCGGTCAGCTGGGTGTTCGGCGGGACGATCCCGAGCTTGATCTGGCGGGCCAGCGTCTCCTCGCGGACCTTGTCCCAGCCCTGGTCGAACTGGCCCTTATACTTGTCGATCCACTCTTTCGGCGCCTGATGCGGCGCGTGCGCCGTCCCGGTCGCGTAGTACAGCAGCCAGGGCTTGTTTGGCGCCAGCGCGTGCTGCATGCGCATCCAGGCCATCGCCTTGTCTGCAAGGTCATGATCGAGGATGTAGTCCGGCTTGCCGAGGTACGGCTCGATCGGCGTCGTGTTCTCGTACAAGGCAGGATGCCATTGATCGGAGTCGCCACCGAGGAAGCCATAGAAATATTCGAAGCCCAGACCGCTCGGCCACAGGTCGAACGGCCCGGCCTGACTCGACATCCAGTCCGGCACGTTGTGCATCTTGCCGAACCATGATGTGTTGTAGCCATTCTCCCTGAGGACCTCTCCGACGGATCCGGCGCTCGCCGGGACCAGCGAGTCGTAGCCTGGATACCCCGTCGCAAATTCGGTAATCACGCCACTGGCAACCGAATGGTGGTTCCGCCCGGTGATGAGCGCGGCGCGGGTCGGCGAGCAGAGTGCCGTGGTGTGGAACATGTTGTAGCGCAGTCCGTCGTCCGCGAGCTGCTGCATGGTGGGCGTCTGAACCGGCCCACCGAACGTGCTGCTGGCGCCGAAGCCAACGTCGTCCGTCAAGATCAGCAATACATTTGGAGCGCCCTCCGGCGCCTCGACACCCTTCGGAAAATCGGGTGTCGAGTCCTTAGCCGTGCGTTCGATCTTGCCTTGGAAGGGCGCCGGCGGTATCGGCAACACGGACCGGTCCACTTGATCGCTGGATGCCTTGGAGTCCTGAGCATGAGCGAGTGGTGAAGCTGCGACTGCAAGCCCGAGCACCATCACCGCTACGACGCTAATGCGGCGCATGACGTTCCTCCCCGGTGAATCCTTATCGCCGGCCCCATCGATCGAGACCCGGGCGGCCTTTTTTAGCGATATTATTAAATCAGGATTCCACCGAGAACAAAACCCCTGGTCGTTTGTGTTTATGGCTTTTCGTATACCTCGCGTAGAGTGGCCAACAGGCGGCGCGAGCAGCGGGCATTGATTTCAGACGTTTGGGGTCTTGTGCAAATTCTGGAGAATTCGCTCAGCGTCAGTTCTGGGTGGGAGCAGCCTTCCCTTTGGTGCTGCAGCCGGAGGTCTGGGACATCTGCTCCACCTGGGAATTTTCAACAATTCAATAACATCTGGGGCAGCACTCCCGGAGTTTGTTGGGACATTGCCTAGAATCCGTGGGAGGAGCCGACTCATGAACCGTCTATCTGCTGTTGCGGCGGTCGGCCGCCTGTTGACGTTGGCAGTCCTGCTCGCCGCCGCCCTCTGCGCGCAAGCGTTTGCCGCCACGGATCCGCTTCGGCCCTGGAGTGACGGCCCAGCCAGGCAGGCCATTATCACATTTGTGAACGAGACCACCGAGCAGGCCGGTCCGAATTATGTTCCGCCGGCCGAGCGCATCGCAGTCTTCGACAACGATGGTACTTTGTGGCCTGAAAATCCGATGCCGGTCCAGTTGGCCTATATACCACGGTCGCAAACCCGCGACCGAGCCTCGGCGTGATCGTTCACCACACCGATGCGGAACGTACGCCAGAGGTACGTCGCGACCAAGACCGCCCCCACCGCGGTCAACTTGATCACCCCCCCCTCCACGTCCCGCAGGTACGGTCGCAGGTTGATCCCGCGCAGATGGATCGGGCGATCCGGTGTTGGTGCCGACAAGCGCCGAAGCGCGCGCGTGCGCAGTCGCGCGGTTCCCCACAGTAAGGCGGCGAAGGCCGCGGTCGCGAGAACGGCGAACAATGCGCCGCTCAGCAGAATCGGCAATCGCCGCTGGTCGGCGCGCGCTGCCAGCGCTTCCTTCAGGCGGCTCACGGCCTGTGAGGCGAACGCTTCGAGCGTCTGGTCGAAATCGGGATCAAGATCTTCAGCCGTCAGTCCGAAGAGCGTGCGCCCCTCGAGCTGTATCCAATAGCCGCTGATCTTTCCGAATGAGCCGGGAACGGCTTTGACCGCGTCGACCGGGGCATCGAGCGGCAGACGGCGAATTCGCGTCTCGATACCCTCGACCCGCATGGCCGGCGTCACCGATCCGATCTTTGCCCGCAGTTCAACGATCGGCCGGTTCCAGACGCGGACGGTTGCGGGTTCACCAATACTGACGGTCGCGGTGCTGGGGTCGGGAAGAGAGGCCTGCGCACGGGCGTACGAGCACGCTGCGAGGGCGGCGGCCAGCACGATCATCAGAGAGGCCGCAAGCCGGATGAGCTTGCGTTCCGGTCGAAAAGCGGCCACCGCCGACAGCCCCCTGGACCGTGTTGACGACGTTGACGCCGACGGTGACGCCGTGGTCAGCACCAACCAAGCAATATTCCGGGCTGCCCGGCAAGGACCGCAGTGATCCGGTCAAAAAGGGTATCGGCCGGTCATGCTCGAAAGGGTGCTCGCAAAGCGATCAACTGCGGCGGTTGCAGCGGCGGACCCGCACACCAAACGTCAGACTCGATCCATCAGGGGCGCAGCTTGGTAACGAACGCATCGCTGTCCGATTGGCCGGCGATCAAAACGTTGCCGTGAGCGTCCGTGGCGACGCCGGTTGCGCCATCGTCCTGGGGCGAGCCGATCTGGCGCGTCCACACGAGATTGCCCGGAGCACTGTACTTCGCGACGAAGGCATCGTCGGACCCCTGGTTGTGCCCCCCGAGGGAGCCGCCCGTTTGCCCAGCAATCAGCACGTTGCCGTCGGTGTCCGTGGCGATGCCGTTTGCCCCATCGTGCCGCGGCGAGCCGATCTGGCGTTTCCACACGAGTAGGCCCGAGGGGCCGTACTTGGCGACGAAGGCATCGTCAAGTCCTTGGTTGTCCCCCCCGAGGGAGCCGCCCGTTTGCCCGGCGATCAGCACGTTGCCGTAAGTGTCCGTGGCCACGCCGTTTGCGCCATCGCGCTGGGGCGAGCTGATCTGGCGCGTCCACAGAAGATCGCCCGAGGCACTGTACTTCGCCACGAAGGCATCGTCGGACCCCTGATTGTGCCCCCCGAGGGAGCCGCTTGTATTCCCGGCGATCAGCACATTGCCGTGGGCGTCGGTCGCGACGCCACGTGCATTATCCCTGTTGTGCGAGCCGATCTGGCGCTTCCAAAGAAGATCGCCCGAGGCACTGTACTTCGCCACGAAGGCATCGTCGGATCCCTGATTGTGCCCCCCGAGGGAGCCGCTTGTATTCCCGGCGATCAGCACATTGCCGTCGGTGTCGGTGGCGACACCGTTTGCCGCATCGTAGTCGGCCGACCTGCCGAGATACCGCTTCCACAGCAGTCTGCCGGAGATAGTGTACTTGGCGACGAAGGCGTCATTGAGACCGTCCCAGGCCTCACCGGCGATCAGCACGTTGCCGCGCGCGTCGGTTGCTATGCCATTGACCAAAGGCCAACGCGGAAAATCGGAGAACCTGCGCTTCCAGAAACGCGCACCCGAACGTCCGTCGTGCTTAGCGACAAACAGGTTGCCAGTCCCCCCCACTGAGAACTCGCCCTCGATACCGGCGATCAGCACGTTGCCGGCGGGACCGGTCGCGACGCCAGCAGCCCAATCGACATCGGACGTGCCAAACTGGCGCGTCCAGATCACGGCGCTTGGGCTCGTCAACTTCTGAGTGACGATCGCCTCGTCCTCCGCCGGGTCCATAGCGGTGGCGGGAAGGCTGGCACCGAGGCAAGCAGCGAAGACCAAGCTGCCGACGACCTTCGACACGAACGACGTCACGCCCCCTCCCGCGGGAACGCGCCCGAACCTTAAATTAGCAATACCGGATAAATGAGACTCGCGCCGATATAAGAAAGCGCGAAGGATCTCCTTGCGCTCGCCGAGGCGGAAGCCAACTCTCAATATGAACACCGCTTGCCCCCTTTTTGCGGACACTACACCGCAATCAGTTATGCACTGTGCTTAACTGAACCCACCCACCGACAATCATTCTAGCGCGAAATGCGCCCCAAGAGAACGGGAATTACGACCATCTCTTGGCGCCACTTGCGCGGGGAGAGGACATTTACGACGCTGGCGCTGCTAAAAAGCTAATATATCCGATGGCTAACCTCAGCGTTCTCACTCATCCTCTCCGCTCAGGTCCTGCGATTGTCAAACTGTGAGCGGCCTTCCGGACCGTAATCTTGCCGACTGCTTGGTTCCGCTGCTCCACAGCAAGCGTCTTTGCAGATGCCAGCGGGCGAGGATCACGCCGGCAGGCGAAGCCGGTAGCCGATCCCGGTCTCGGTCACGATGTGGGCGGGACGCTCGGGAGTCTTTTCCAGCTTCTGGCGAAGCTGGCGGATGTAGATGCGCAGATACTGAACATCGCCGGCCGCCCCCCAGACTTCCTGCATGATCATCCGATGAGTCAGCACCTTGCCGGCATGGACGACCAGCAGTCGCAGGATGTCGTACTCCTTGGGCGACAGCTTGACCTCCTCACCGCCGACGCTCACCAGCCGGTGCACCAGGTCGACGGAAAGATCGCCGCTGCAAAAGACCGGCTCGGCCCCTGCATCCTGGACGCCGTGACGCAGAGCGGCGCGGATGCGGGCGACGAGTTCGCCCATTCCGAACGGCTTGGTGACGTAATCGTCGGCTCCCAGATCGAGCGCATCGATCTTGCCGCGCTCGTCGCCACGGCTGGACAACACGATGATCGGCACCTTCGAGAACCCGCGCAGCGCGCGGATGACGGCAATTCCGTCCTGATCGGGCAGGCCAAGGTCGAGGATGACCGCGTCCGGCCGGTCACCGCGCACCCGCCGGATCCCTTCCGCCGCGGTCTCCGCCTCGGCCACACGGTAGCGCTGCGCCGACAGGCTGGTGCGCAGCAGCCTGCGGATCGGCGGCTCGTCGTCGATCACCAGAATGAGCGGGCCCTCGCCGGTCACGCCGCCTCGCCGGCGGCCGGGCGGACGTCGGCCTGCTCCTGCGGAAAGGCGAGGGTGATGATGGCGCCGGCCCGATCGGACCGGTTGCCGGCGATGATCGTGCCACCCAGGGCTTCGACGAAACCCCGGCAGACGGCGAGACCGAGGCCCGTGCCTGGCTGCTTGCGGTCGCCGGCCTCCAGACGGTGGAACTTGGTGAAGATTTGCTCCAGTTCGCCTTCGGGCATTCCCGGCCCTTCGTCACGCACCTGCAGGACCACTCGCCCGGCCTGACTTGTGGCCGATACCGTGATGGTCGAGCCGGCAGGCGTATATTTTGAGGCGTTGTCGAGGAGGTTGACAAGCACCTGCTCCAGCAGGACGGCGTCGAGGTGCAGCATCGGCAGGTCGGGATCGAGATCGAGCTCGACCCGATGCCCGCCCAGCAGACGGCCGCAGCGTTCCAACGCCGCACCGATCGCTTCGCCGATGTCGGTCATCTCCCGGTTCAGGTCGATAGCGCCGGACTCCAGCCGCGTCATATCGAGAAGATTGCGAACGAAGCGGTGCAGCCGCTCGCCCTCATCCAGGATCGTTCCGATCAGGTCCCGACGGGTCTCGGCATCGTAGAGCGCCTCGTAGCTCTGCAGCGATGTGGCGGCGCCCAGAATGGACGCGAGCGGTGTCGAGAGATCGTGGGAAATCGATGTCAGCAGCGCCGAGCGCAGCCGCTCGGTCTCGGTCAGTACCCGCGTTTCATCAATCTCCTTGGCGAGCCTGACGCGTTCGATGGCGACCGCCGTCTGGTCAAGCAGGGCGTCGAGAAGCCGCCGTTCGTCCGGTGTGAACAGCGGGCCGGGCTGCTCGCGATCGAGACCGATGACCCCAACCGCACCGCGACTGGTGCGGATCGGCATGAACAGCCGCTTGCCCCCCGGCAGTGTTTCGGCCCCTCTGCCGGCGGGCCGATTGTGCTCCCAGGTCCAGTGCGCCGCTGCCAGGTCCGCCGCATCCAGCTGGTCTTCCGGCGGGTAGCCGACATGGACCATGAGCTTGTCATCCTCTTGTACCAGGATGACCACGTTGAGTTTCAGCATCGAGGCGATCTGGAACGAGGCAGCCCACAGCAGATCGTCCAGCGTGGCCACGCCGGCCAGCTTGCGGCTGAAAGCGTACAAGGCATCGGAGGTGTGGGCGCGAAGCCGCGCCGCGCTCGCCTGGTCGCGAACCCGGCCGGCGAGATTGCTGGCGACCAGTGCCGCCGCCAGGAAAAAGGCCAAGGCGACGACGTGCGCCGGATTTGCGATCGTGAACGTGTAGAGGGGCGGCAAGAAAAAGAAATTGTAAGCGATGACGCTGATGACGGAGGCCGCGATCGAGGGCCACAGGCCGTATCGCCCGGCGATAAGGAGCACGGCAATCAGGAAAATCAGATCGACGTTGTCGGTGCCGGCAAAGGGCGTCAACAGCAGCCCGAACGCCAGCGCACCGGCCACGGCGATACAGCTCGCCAGGTACGCAACCACACCGGGCCGCGCCGGGACTTGTTTGGTGCGAACTGTCTTGGGTGCGACGGGGGGATGGCGATCCTGATCCTGACCGCTGCTCACGTGGACGCCGATGCCGCCCGCTTTGCGGACAAGGTCGTGGACCACGGAGCCGTGCATCATCTCGAACCAGCGTGACCGGTTCGACTTGCCGACGAGGATCTGCGTGACGTTGTTGTCACTGGCAAACCGCAGGATTTCCTCGGCCACGTCCAGCCCCGGCACAGTCAGGGCCTCGCCGCCGAGACGCTCGGCAAGCCGCTGGCAATCGGCGATGCGATCGCGCTCCGGGTCTGTCAGCCGCTTGGTGCGGGCCGTCTCCACGTAGAGAGCGGTCCAGGGCGCGTGCAGCCGGTCCGCCATACGCCTGGCCTGACGGATCAGCGCGGCACATTGTTCGCCCTCGCTCAGGCAGACGACAACCCGCTCGCCCGCCGCCCAGGGTCCGCGGATTGCGTGCCGGCGCATGTGCGAGAGCAGTTGCTCGTCGACCCGCTGGGCGGTGCGCCGCAAGGCGAGCTCGCGCAACGCGGTCAGATTTCCCGGCGCGAAGTAGTGGTCGAGCGCCCGCTGCGCGGTTTTCGGAACGTAGACCTTACCCTCCCTGAGGCGCTGGATCAGGTCATCCGGAGCGATATCGACGATTTCGATATCGTCGGCCGTGTCGAGGATGCTGTCGGGGACGGTTTCGCGGACGCGAATGCGGGTGATGCGGGCAACGACGTCGTTCAGGCTCTCCACGTGCTGGATGTTGAGCGTCGTAAACACATCAATGCCGGCGGCAAGCAGCTCCTCGACGTCAAGATACCGTTTCGGGTGGCGCGAGCCGGGCACGTTGGTGTGCGCCAGCTCGTCCACCAGCACCAGTTTCGGCCGTCTCGCCAGAACCGCGTCCAGATCCATCTCTTCCAGCGTATGGCCGCGGTAATCGACCCGGCGCCGGGGGATCACCTCGAGCCCGGCGAGCAGCTGCCCGGTCTCGGCCCGCCCGTGGGTCTCGACAACGCCGACCACAACGTCAACGCCCTCGCGGCGCCGGGTTTGCGCCGCCAGCAGCATTTCGAAGGTCTTGCCGACGCCCGGCGCCGCACCAAGAAAGATCTTCAGGCGACCCCGGATCTCCCGCTGCGCTTCCTTCAGGAGCTCCTCCGGGGAGGGACGGCGGTCGAAATCCGGATCGGTGTTGGCCATGGCTCGTCCGTGTGGCGCGCTTAAGACTTCAAGCCGTCAAGGGCAAGATTGAGTTCCAGAACGTTCACCGTTGGCTCGCCGATGATGCCGAGCAGCCTGCCGGTGGTATGCGCCTGGACGAGTTCGCGGACCCGCTGGGCGGGGAGCTTGCGCGCAGTGGCGACCCGTATCACCTGCAGGTCTGCGGACGCGGGCGTGATGTGCGGATCGAGCCCGCTGCCGGACGCGGTGACGAGGTCGGCCGGGATCATGGTTCCTGGCTTTGCGCGCAACGCCGCGACGTCTGCCTGCACTCGCTCGATCAGCGCCCTGCTGGTGGGGCCGAGGTTCGAGCCGGAAGACGCCGCCGCATCATAGCCGCTGGCGCCGGCGGCAGACGGCCGGCCGTGAAAATAACGGTCACGGGAAAAGGCCTGGCCGATCAGGGTTGAGCCAACGACGGTGTTGTCGCGGTTCACCAGGCTGCCGTTGGCCTGATCCGGGAGCACCGCCTGTGCCACGCCGGTGACGGCGAACGGATAGACGACGCCGCTGATGAGGGTGAACAGCGCGATCAGAACAAGGGCGGGACGAAGCTGCTTCAGCATGGAGTTACCCCTTCAGGCGAGTCCGGCGGCGGACACCGCGAGATCGATCAGCTTGATACCGACGAACGGAATGATGACGCCGCCGACGCCGTAGATCAGCAGGTTGCGCCGCAGCAGTGCCGCGGCCCCGCTCGGACGGTACGACACGCCGCGCAACGCCAGCGGGATCAGGGCAATGATGATCAGCGCATTGAAGATAATCGCCGACAGGATGGCGCTTTGCGGCGTCGCCAGGCCCATGACGTTGAGCGGCTGCAGCTGCGGGTAGAAGGCGACGAACATCGCCGGAATGATGGCGAAATACTTGGCGACGTCGTTGGCGATTGAGAATGTCGTGAGCGCGCCGCGGGTCATCAACAGCTGCTTGCCGATGGCGACGATCTCGATCAGCTTTGTCGGGTCGCTGTCGAGATCGACCATGTTGCCCGCCTCGCGGGCCGCCATGGTCCCGGTGTTCATCGCCACACCCACGTCAGCCTGGGCCAGTGCCGGCGCGTCGTTGGTCCCGTCGCCGCACATCGCCACCAGCTTGCCCTTGGCCTGCTCGTCGCGGATCAGCTTGAGCTTGGCCTCCGGTGTCGCTTCGGCGAGGAAGTCATCGACACCGGATTCGGCGGCGATGGCGGCGGCCGTCAGCGGATTGTCGCCGGTGATCATCACCGTGCGGATGCCCATCCGTCGCAGTTCGCCAAAGCGCTCCTGGATGCCCCCCTTGATGATGTCCTTCAAATGGACGACGCCGAGGAGTTGGCCATTCCGGGCGACCACCAGGGGCGTGCCGCCGGCCTTGGCCACCCGCTCGACGATCTCCTGCAGCGCCCGGGGCGTCGGCATGTTGCGGTTGCCTCTGACCGCGCGGACGTGATCGACGACCGCGTCGGTAGCCCCTTTGCGAATCTGCTCGCCGTCGACGTCAATTCCGCTCATCCGCGTCTGCGCCGAGAACGGCACCAGGTGCGCATGCAGCGGGGCCATCTCACGACCGCGGATTCCGTACTTTTCCTTCGCCAGCACGACGATCGAACGCCCTTCCGGCGTCTCGTCGGCGAGCGAGGACAGCTGCGCGGCATCGGCCAGCTCGCGCTCGCTAACCCCCGGTAGAGCAAGGAACTCGGTGGCCTGCCGGTTGCCGAGCGTGATCGTGCCGGTCTTGTCCAGCAGCAGCGTATCGACGTCGCCCGCCGCCTCGACCGCCCGGCCCGACATGGCGAGAACGTTGAAGCGAACCAGCCGGTCCATGCCGGCAATGCCGATGGCCGACAGCAGTCCCCCGATGGTGGTCGGGATCAGCGTGACGAACAGCGCGATCAGCGCAATCAACGGCACCGTTCCCCCGGCATAGGCAGCGAAGCTCGGGATGGTGACGACGGCGAGGACGAAGATCAGGGTCATGCCGGCGAGCAGGATGTTGAGCGCGATTTCGTTCGGCGTCTTCTGTCGTTCGGCGCCTTCCACCAGGGCGATCATCCGATCGAGGAAGGTCGAGCCCGGGGCGGCCGTGATGCGCACCTTGATCCGGTCGGAGATCACTTGCGTGCCTCCCGTCACCGCGGAACGGTCGCCACCGCTCTCGCGAATCACCGGCGCCGATTCACCGGTGATCGCCGCCTCGTTGACGCTGGCCACCCCCTCGATGACCTCGCCGTCCCCCGGGACCAGATCCCCGGTTTCGACGAGAACGATATCACCGGGTTTGAGATCGAGGGCGGAAACCTCCCGCCATGACGCCGACGCGGCACTGTCCAGCAGCTTGGCGGAGGTCTCCGTGCGGGTCTTGCGCAGGCTGGCGGCCTGTGCCCGGCCGCGTCCTTCGGCGACGGCTTCGGCAAAGTTGGCGAACAGCACCGTGATCCACAGCCAGGCGATGACCTGACCCGAGAAACCGAGAGAGGGGCCGTCGGTTGCTGCATCCCGGAGGAAAAGGACCGTCGCCAGCGTCGCGACGACGGCGACGACGAACATGACCGGGTTCCGCGCAAGCCGGCGCGGGTGCAGCTTGTGGAACGATTCGGTTACCGCATCGGCGAGGATGGAGCGGTGGAAGACCGAGGTCCGGGCTCTTGATCGGCCGCCGGCGCTCACCGCCGCCGCGCCAGGATGATTCAGAGTGATTTTGTTCATCGTTGCGAGTCCGTTCAAAACGTGAGCCCGGCCTGCATCGAGAAGTGCTCGACCACAGGACCGAGAGCGAGAGCGGGGAAGAAGGTCAGTCCGCCGACGATCAGCACGACGCCCGTCAGCAGGCCCACGAACAGCGGGCCGTCCGTGGGAAAGGTGCCTTGGGAGGCGTGCAGCGTCGTCTTTGTCGCCAGGGAGCCTGCGATCGCCAGCATCGGAATGATGACAAAGAAGCGGCCGACGAACATCGCCAGCGCAAGCGTGATGTTGTAGAAGGGAGTGTTGCCGCTGAGCCCGGCGAAGGCGCTGCCGTTGTTGGCGGCCGCCGACGTGAACGCATAGAGCACCTCGCTGAACCCGTGCGGACCGGCGTTCAGGATGCTCCCGGTGCCCGCCGGCAGGACCACGGCGACAGCCGTCAGCACCAGCATCATCAGCGGCAGGCAGAGGATCGCAAGCACCGCCATCTTGATCTCGCGGGCCTCGATCTTCTTGCCGAGATATTCGGGCGTCCGGCCGACCATCAGTCCGGCGATAAACACGGTCAGCAACGCGAACAGCAGCATGCCGTAGAGCCCCGCTCCGACTCCGCCGACAATCACCTCGCCCAACTGCATGTTGATCAGCGGGATCATGCCGCCGAGAGGCATGAAGCTGGCGTGCATCGCGTTGACCGCGCCGCACGATGCGGCTGTGGTGATGGTGGCGAACAGTGCCGAAAGGGCGATGCCGAAGCGGACCTCCTTGCCTTCCATGTTGCCGGCGGAGGGATCGACGCCGAGAGCTGCCAGCGCCGGGCTGGTCTGCGCTTCCGCCCAGTAAGTGACGGCGACGCCGGCCGCGAACAGGATCATCATCGCCCCCAGGATGGCCCAGCCCTGCTTCTCATTGCCGACCAAGCGGCCGAAGACGTTGGTCAGGGCGGCACTGAGGACGAAGATCGCCAGCATCTGGATGAGATTGGAGAGTGCTGTCGGGTTCTCGTATGGGTGCGCCGCGTTGGCGTTGAAGAACCCGCCGCCGTTGGTTCCGAGCATCTTGATTGCCACCTGGCTGGCCACCGGGCCCTGCGCGATGGTCTGCTGTACGCCCTCCAGCGTCGTCGCCTGCACGGACGCATTGAGGTTCTGCGGCATGCCCTGCCAGACCAGAACCAGCGCGATGGCGAACGACAGCGGCAGCAGCACGTAAAGGGTGATCCGGGTGACATCGACCCAGAAGTTGCCGATGGTCGCCGCCGACCTCCGGGCAAACCCGCGAATCAGCGCGATGGCGAGCGCGATGCCGGTAGCGGCGGAGAGGAAGTTCTGCACCGTGAGCCCCGCCATCTGCGTGAGGTAGCTCATCGTTGCTTCGCCTGCGTAGCTCTGCCAGTTGGTGTTCGTCACGAAGCTGGTCGCCGTGTTCAGCGCCAGGTCGGGCGGCACGGCTGCCATACCCTGCGGATTGAGCGGCAGGTCTGCCTGCAGGCGCATCAGCCCGTAGAGGAGGACGAGGCCGGCGAGATTGAACAGCAGCATCGCCAGGGCATAAGTCAGCCAGTGCTGCTCGACCCGAGCGTCGATACCCGCTGCCCGGTAGAGCAGACGCTCGACCGGAGCCAGCGCCGGTGACAGGAACGTTCGCTCTCCGGAGACGATTCGCGTGATGAAGCCGCCCACCGGTCGTGCCAAGGCCAGGATAAGGGCAACGTAAAGGACGATCTGCGTCCAGCCGACAAGGGTCATGGAAGGCTCCCTCAAAACCGCTCGGGTCGAACGAGGGCGACGACGAGGTAGACGAGAATGGCGAGCGCCACGCCGCCACCGAGGACGTAATCGATCAGCATGGCGCGATCACAACCGCTCACAGAGGAACGCGTAGGCTGTTGCGGCCGCAAAGGCGGCAATTGCCGCGAGCAAGGCAAATACATCGAGCATCGGGTGTTTCTCCGCCCATTTCCGATGCTGATGATGGCGCGGCGGTCATAGGGAAACGAGGCGGACGGACGCCGTTCCGCATAGGAAACTCATATACGGCGGCAGATCGCGCAACGCGGCCATGCCCGGCCGCGCAAGGCCCGCGGGGCGGGGCGGGGAGGGGAGGGCTGGTGGTGGAAGGGTGGTGCCGGCGGCAGGATTTGAACCCGCGACCTACCGCTTACAAGGCGGTTGCTCTACCAGCTGAGCTACGCCGGCTCTCCAACGGCTGCCGGTGCGATCCGGCAAACCGGGAGTGAACATAGCTTAGATCCGGCGGGCGAGGCGAGCCCTGGAACGGCCTGGCGGGGGGTTGCTGCAAGGCGGAGCGGCGCCGGGAGCACCGGCGGTCTTCAAGGCACGTCCTGCGCTGGTCCGCGGCGGCAGGCACAGGCGTAGAGCGCGATGGCGGCCGCTGCCGAGAGGTTCAGGCTGTCGGCGCCGGCCGCGATCGGAATGCGGATGAGGACGTCGCACGTTTCACGCACCAGGCGGCGCAGGCCATCGCCTTCGGCGCCGAGGACGAGGGCAAGGCGTCCAGCAACCCGGTGCTGATCAAGCGACAACTCGGCATCGCCGGCCAGGCCGACGCAACTGACTCCCTGATCTTGAAGTTCCCGCAGCGTCCGCGCGAGGTTGGTCACCCGGATCATCGGAATCGCCTCGAGGGCTCCGGACGCGGCCTTCGCCAGCGTGCCGCTTTCCTCGGGAGCGTGGCGGTCCTGGACCACCACGGCCGCCGCGCCGAAGGCCTGGGCAGAACGAAGAACGGCGCCGACATTGCGCGGATCGGTGACCTGATCGAGCACGACAAGCAGCAGTTCGGCATGACTATTGCCGCGGCTCAACCCCGGCAGGTCGTCAAGGTCGGTCGCCGGCAGCGGCCTGACCAGGGCCGCCAGGCCCTGGTGCACTGAGTCCTGCGGCAGCAACGTCGCGAGCGCGCGGCGGTCGAGACGTTCCACGCGGGGAACGGCGCTTGGGGCAGCCGCCGCCGCTTTTTCCAGGATGGGGAGGTGCTCGTCGAGGGCGACGAGGCGTTCGAGACGGCGCCGGGGGTTGGCGATTGCAGCAAGGACGGCGTGGCGCCCCCACAGCCAGAAAGCAGAGGGGCCGCGGCCGACGCCGGGACGGGACTGATCTGGCGGCACGGAGCCTCTCGGCCCGGTGCCCGGAGCGGGCGGCGCCCGCCGCCCGGGCTTTGGCGAAGGTGAGTCCGTCTGGCGGTTCTTGTGTCGGTGCATGGTCCGTTCTACGATCGCGAGAGGTACACGTCGTCTGAGCGGTGACAACGTGGCGGGCGGGATTTTCCTTGAGAGTCCTCGCCGTTGACAAGTAGCGACAAAGGCAATATGTCCAGACGCTCGTTCGGCCGGTTCCGCCGATGTCAACGGGGTGCGGAGGGGTGCCCGAGCGGCTAAAGGGGACGGGCTGTAAACCCGTTGGCGCACGCCTACGTAGGTTCGAATCCTACCCCCTCCACCAAGTTCGGACGAGACGGGATCATAGGCCGAGCGTTGCGCGGGTGTAGCTTAGTGGTAAAGCAGGAGCCTTCCAAGCTTCCGACGAGGGTTCGATTCCCTTCACCCGCTCCAGATCCGGCGCTCCATGTCCGGCGCCGGGGCGGCGCGGCGTGGAGGGATCGGTGTTCGGACCAGGAAACGTCAGATTCAGGTGAGCGGACCAGGCTCGGCGATCGGGGAAGATAGAACGGACGATGGCGAAGGCGAAATTTGAGCGGACGAAGCCGCATTGCAATGTTGGGACGATTGGTCATGTGGATCATGGCAAGACGACGCTGACGGCGGCGATTACGAAGGTATTGTCTGAGGCGGGTGGTGCGGAGTTCACGCCGTTTGATCAGATTGACAAGGCGCCGGAGGAGAAGGCGCGGGGGATTACGATTTCGACGGCGCATGTGGAGTATCAGACGAGCAAGCGGCACTATGCGCATGTGGATTGCCCGGGTCATGCGGACTACGTGAAGAACATGATCACCGGTGCGGCGCAGATGGACGGGGCGATTTTGGTGGTTTCGGCGGCGGATGGTCCGATGCCGCAGACCCGCGAGCACATTTTGCTGGCGCGCCAGGTTGGTGTTCCGGCGATTGTCGTTTACCTGAACAAGGTGGACATGGTGGATGATCCGGAGTTGCTGGAGCTGGTGGAGCTGGAGCTTCGCGAGCTGTTGAGCAGCTATGATTTTCCTGGCGACGACATACCGATCGTCAAGGGGTCGGCTTTGGCGGCGCTGGAGGGTCGGGATCCGGAGATCGGCAAGAACTCGATTTTGGAGCTGATGGATGCGGTGGATGCGTACATTCCGCAGCCGGAGCGACCGAAGGACCAGCCGTTTCTGATGCCGATTGAGGATGTGTTTTCGATATCCGGCCGTGGCACGGTGGTGACGGGCCGGGTTGAGCGCGGTGTGGTCAAGGTCGGCGAGGAGGTTGAGATCGTTGGCATCCGGCCGACGACGAAGACGGTGTGCACGGGTGTTGAGATGTTCCGCAAGCTGCTGGATCAGGGCGAGGCGGGGGACAACATCGGTGTTCTGCTGCGCGGCACCAAGCGCGAGGATGTGGAGCGCGGTCAGGTTCTGGCGAAGCCCGGGACGATCACGCCGCACACCAGGTTTTCGGCGGAAGCGTACATCCTGACCAAGGAGGAGGGCGGGCGGCACACGCCGTTCTTCACCAACTACCGGCCGCAGTTCTATTTCCGCACCACCGACGTGACCGGGACGGTGAAGCTGCCGGACGGCACCGAGATGGTGATGCCGGGCGACAACATCTCGATGGAGGTGCAGTTGATCCAGCCGATCGCCATGGATGAAGGCCTGCGCTTCGCCATCCGCGAAGGCGGCCGCACCGTCGGCGCCGGCGTCGTCGCTAAAATCATCGAATAACCCAAAAACAAACCGTCGGCGCCGGGAACGGTCGGGGGTGCAAGGCAACGGAGGGGTATAGCTCAGCTGGTAGAGCGGCGGTCTCCAAAACCGCAGGTCGCGGGTTCGAATCCTGCTGCCCCTGCCACGATGCAGACAATGACGATGGCGAAAACAGAAGTAATCCAGTTTCTCCGCGAAGTGCGCCAGGAGGCCTCCAAGGTCACTTGGCCGACGCGCAAGGAGACGATGATCTCCACCGGCATGGTTCTGGTCATGGTGGTTGTTGCCGCGATTTTCTTTTTTCTTGTCGATGAGCTGATCGCGATTGGCGTGCGTTTTCTGCTGGGCGTTGGGATTTGAGCGTAATGGACGCACGCTGGTACGTCATCCACGTCTATTCGGGTTTCGAGCGCAAGGTCGCGCAGTCGATCGAGGAGCAGGCCCGGCAGGCCGGCATGGCGGAGCGCATTCAGCAGGTCATGGTGCCGATGGAGGAGGTGGTCGAGGTTCGGCGGGGTCAGAAGGTCAACGCGGAGCGCAAGTTCTTTCCCGGCTACGTGCTGGTGAAGATGGATATGAGCGACGACACCTGGCACCTGGTGAAGAACACGCCGAAGGTGACCGGCTTTCTGGGAGGCCGCGGCCGCCCGACGGCGATTTCCGACGCCGAGGCGGCGCGCATCCTGCACCAGGTGCAGGAAGGCATCGAGCGACCAAAACCGACGATTACGTTCGAGATCGGGGAACAGGTTCGCGTCAGCGATGGCCCGTTCACCTCCTTCAGCGGGCTGGTCGAAGAGGTCGACGAGGCGCGCGCCCGGCTGAAAGTGGCGGTCTCCATTTTCGGGCGTTCCACTCCGGTTGAGCTGGAATACGCGCAAGTCGAAAAGATGTAGGCGTCGGTGGACAGTCGTCCCGGCCCGATGCTGCCGGACGGACGGTCCACCGCAATGGCAATTGAGAGAACGACATGGCGAAGAAGATAACGGGCTATATCAAGCTGCAGGTTCCGGCGGGGAAGGCGACGCCGCAGCCGCCGATTGGCCCGGCGCTCGGCCAGGCCGGTCTCAACATCATGTCCTTCTGCAAGGAATTCAACGCCCAGACGCAGAAGCTTGAGGAAAGCATGCCGGTGCCGGTGGTCATCACCGCCTTTGCCGACCGGACGTTCACGTTCGTCATCAAGACTCCCCCGACCAGCTATCTGCTGAAGAAGGCGGCCGGCGTGACGAAGGGCGCGGCCGATCTGACCAAACAGACCGTCGGCCGCGTGACCCGGGATCAGGTCCGGCAGATCGCCGAGCAGAAGATGGAAGACTTAAACGCCAAGGATGCCGAGGGAGCGATGGCCATGGTCGTCGGATCGGCGCGGTCCATGGGCATCGAGGTGGTGGATTGAGACGATGAGCAAGCATGGCAAACGGCTGCGCGCCGCTTACGAAGGGGTTGACCGCGAGCAGCAGTATGATCTCGAGGCGGCGATCGGGATGCTCAAGGCGAAGGCAACGGCGAAGTTCGACGAGACGATAGAGGTTGCCATCAACCTGGGCGTCGATCCGCGCCATGCCGACCAGATGGTTCGTGGCGTCGTCGCGATGCCGCACGGAACGGGCAAGCAGGTGCGGATCGCTGTTTTCGCCAAAGCTGACAAGGCGGCGGAAGCGAAGGCGGCGGGGGCCGATATCGTCGGTGCCGAGGACCTGATGGAGCAGGTGCAGAAGGGCGAGATCAATTTTGACCGCTGCATCGCCACTCCGGACATGATGGGCGTGGTCGGCCGCCTGGGCAAGATCCTTGGCCCGCGGGGCTTGATGCCCAACCCAAAGGTCGGCACGGTCACGATGGATGTGGCCGGGGCGGTGCGGGCGGCCAAGGCCGGTCAGGTGGAGTTCCGGGTGGAGAAGGCCGGCATCATCCACGGCGGCGTCGGAAAAGTCAGCTTTGCCGTTCCCGCCCTGGCCGAGAACATCCGAGCCTTTCTCGACGCGGTGATCAAGTCAAAGCCTGCGGGCGCCAAAGGCACGTATGTGAAGCGCGTGAGCCTCAGCACGACGATGGGGCCCGGCTTGCGGCTCAATACCGTCTCTGCAACGGGGTGAGGAGAGCAGCAGAGGATCTGACCGCGGCGCCGGCTCGTTCCGTCGGCGCGGCACGGCGAGGGGGGTACGTCCCCTCAAGAATCCTGTCCGAGACAGCAGGTGTTGTTTCCTCCGGGCGGAGAGAAACGACTTAAGGGCGCGTTGCCGCCTGCCGAGACTGAGTTGAGCCCGAGCGGTGTTTCCAGACTCCGTGTGGCTCGAACCGGTTGGCCCTGGACAGGGCAACCGGCCTTCTGGAGCGGCTTTGCCGATGATCCGGACGGCCAATGGTCAGCCCGGCGGGTGCCGAATGGTCCCCGCCGAGGCAACGGAGATGGATGATGGACCGAGCAGAGAAGGAAGCTTTGGTTGCATCGCTGCATCAGACGTTTAGCGGGACCGCCGTCGTCCTTGTCGCCCATTACATCGGGCTGACAGTTGCGGAAATCGGCGATCTGCGAAAGCGGATGCGGGATGCTGGTGCGGGATTGAAGGTGACCAAGAACCGCCTCACGTTACGGGCGCTGCAGGACACCCCCTATGTCGCGCTGCAGGGCCTGTTCAAGGGACCGACGGCGATTGCCTATGCCAACGACCCGGTGGCGACGGCAAAGATTGCGGTTGGTTTTGCGAAGACCAACCCGAAGCTGGTGCTGCTGGGAGCTGGCGTCGGCGAGCACACCCTCGACGCCGAGGGCATCAAGGCGCTCGCGGCGCTGCCGTCTCTTGACGAGATCAGAGGCCAGTTGATTGGCCTGCTCAATGCCCCGGCGACCCGTATTGCGGGCGTTCTCCAGGCACCGGCGGGACAACTCGCACGCGTATTCGCGGCTTATGCAGAGACCGGTGGCGAGGCAGGCTGAACCCAGCTTGCCGAGCATTGCGACACAAGGGTTCGAGTTCAGGAGTGAGTGAAGATGTCTAATCTGGAACAACTGGTGGATCAGCTGTCGAGCCTTTCCGTCTTGGAGGCGGCTCAGCTTTCGAAGCTTCTCGAGGAGAAGTGGGGGGTTTCCGCGGCGGCGCCGGTGGCGATGGCGGCTGCGCCTGCTGCTGCGGCGGCGGTCGCCGAGCCCGAGGAGGAAAAAACGGAATTTGACGTGATCCTGACGGTCATTGGCGACAAGAAGATCAACGTTATTAAGGAAGTCAGGGCGGTCACCAACCTTGGTCTGAAGGAAGCAAAGGATCTCGTCGAGGCCGCGCCGAAGCCGATCAAAGAGGGCGTGAAGAAAGAGGAAGCCGAGCAGATCAAAAAGAAGCTGGAAGAGGCGGGAGCCACCGTCGAGATCAAATAATGCAGTAAAGGAGTGTTGGCGGTTGGCGTCAGCGCCAGGCGACGACATATTAGGTCAGGATCGCGAGGCCGGCGCTGCGCAGGTTCCGCAGCGTTTCGGCGATGACGTACTCGCCCGTAGGGGCCATGCCGCGGCCGGGAAAGCGAGTGCTAGGTATTTTGGGCGTGCCGAGCGCACGGTGGTCGTTGGACTACCGTGACGTCTTGGCGCGCACGGCGTGTTGGGGTGCCAATCCCTCGTTGCGGTGACGGGTGAGAGAGCGCCTGGTGGGTTGATAACAGGACGAGAGTGTTCGATGTCCAGCAGCTTTACTGGTCGCAAGCGTGTTCGCAAGAGTTTTGGCCGCATCACGGCGGCAGTGCAAATGCCGAACCTGATCGAGGTGCAGAAGAGCTCTTACGAACAGTTTCTTCAGCGAAAGACGCCGGCGGAACGCCGCAGCGGCACCGGGCTGCAGGAAGTCTTCAAGTCCGTTTTCCCCATCCGCGATTTCTCCTCGCGCGGCACCCTCGAATTCGTCAAGTACGAGTTTGAAGAGCCGAAGTACGATGTCGACGAATGCCAGCAGCGTGGCATGACGTACGCCGCGCCCTTGAAGGTGACCCTGCGGCTGGTCGTCTGGGATATCGACGACGAGACCGGCGCGCGCTCAATCCGCGATATCAAGGAACAAGACGTTTATATGGGTGATATGCCATTGATGACGGACAACGGAACGTTCGTCGTTAATGGAACCGAGCGGGTGATCGTTTCACAGATGCATCGTTCGCCTGGCGTGTTCTTTGATCATGACAAGGGTAAGACGCATTCCTCGGGCAAGTTTCTGTTTGCGGCGCGGGTTATTCCCTACCGCGGGTCCTGGCTCGACTTCGAGTTTGATGCGAAGGACCTGGTTTTCGTGCGCATTGACCGCCGGCGAAAGCTGCCGGTGACGACATTGCTGCTGGCGCTGGATTCCGCGGCAACCGAAGAGCTCCGGGCCGAGAGGGCTGCCGAGGGTCGCTCCCTCGAACCCAGCGAGGTGCTCGGCATGTCGCCGGAAGAAATGCTCGACTACTTCTACGAGAAGGTGACGTTCGTCCGCGCTGCCAACGGTTGGAAAACGGAATTCCGCGCCGATCGGATGAGGGGCATCAAGCTCGCCCGCGATCTCGTGGACGCGAGCACCGGGGAAAGGGTGGCCGAGGCCGGGACCAAACTGACCCCGAAACTGCTGCGGCACCTGGCGGCGCAGGGACTGGCCGAGCAGCTGGTTCCGGACGAGGATCTTGCCGGGCGCTACGTTGCCGAGGACCTGATCAACGAGGACACGGGCGAGATCTACGTCGAAGCCGGCGAGGAGATCACCGAGGCGACGGTCACCGCCTTGAATGCCGTCGGCATCCGCGAGGTTCACACGCTCGCGATCGATCACATCAACGTGGGGCCATACATCCGCAATACGCTTGCCGTGGACCGGAACACCACCCGCGAAGAGGCCCTGTTCGATATCTACCGGGTCATGCGGCCGGGAGAACCGCCGACGCTGGAGAGTGCGGAGGCGCTGTTCAAGGGGCTGTTTTTTGACGCCGAGCGCTATGATCTGTCCGCCGTCGGCCGGGTCAAGATGAACTCCAGACTGGGCTTCGAGACCGACGACAGCGTGCGGATGCTGCGCAAGCAGGACATCCTCGCGGTCGTCAAGGTCCTGGTCGATCTGAAGGACGGCCGCGGCGAAGTCGACGACATCGATCATCTTGGCAACCGGCGCGTCCGCTCGGTCGGCGAGCTCCTTGAGAACCAGTACCGGGTCGGCCTGTTGCGCATGGAGCGCGCCATCCGCGAGCGGATGAGTTCGGTCGATATCGACACGGTGATGCCACAGGAGCTGATCAACGCCAAGCCGGCCGCGGCGGCGGTCCGCGAGTTTTTCGGCTCATCTCAGCTCAGTCAGTTCATGGATCAGACCAACCCGCTGTCGGAGATCACGCACAAGCGGCGCCTTTCGGCCCTGGGGCCGGGCGGTCTTACCCGCGAGCGGGCGGGCTTTGAGGTGCGCGACGTTCACCCGACCCACTACGGGCGGATCTGTCCGATCGAAACGCCGGAAGGGCCCAACATCGGCCTGATCAACTCCCTCGCCACGTTTGCCCAGGTCAACCGGTATGGCTTTATCGAGACACCGTATCGCCGGGTGAACAATGGGCAGGTGGCAGAAGAAGTCATCTATATGAGTGCGATGGACGAAGGCAAATACACCATCGCCCAAGCCAACGCGCCGCTGGATGACCAGGGCAATTTTGCCGAAGACCTCGTTTCGTGCCGCCGGGGGAATGACTTCCTGCTCGCACGGCCTTCGGACATTGACTACATCGACGTGTCGCCCAAGCAGCTGGTCTCCGTTGCCACGGCGCTCATCCCGTTCCTGGAGAATGACGACGCCAACCGGGCGCTCATGGGCTCGAACATGCAACGCCAGGCGGTGCCGCTGATCAAGACCGAGGCGCCGATCGTCGGGACGGGGATGGAAGCGGCGGTGGCGCGGGATTCCGGCGCCACCATCATTGCGCGGAGGTCGGGCATCGTCGATCAGCTCGACGCGACCCGCATCGTCGTCCGCGCCACCGAGGAAACCTCCCACTCCGCCCCCGGGGTGGATATTTACAACCTGCTGAAGTTCCAGCGGTCCAACCAGAATACAACGATTCATCAGCGGCCGCTGGTCCGCGTCGGCGACATCGTGGAGGCGGGAGACATCATTGCCGACGGATCCTCCACCGAGCTTGGCGAGCTTGCGCTGGGGCGCAATGTGCTGGTCGCCTTCATGCCCTGGCAGGGCTACAACTTCGAGGACTCCATCCTCATTTCCGAGCGCATCGTCAAGGAAGACGTCTTTACCTCGATTCACATCGAGGAATTCGAGGTGATGGCGCGCGACACGAAGCTGGGTCAGGAGGAAATCACCCGCGACATTCCCAATGTCGGCGAAGAGGCCCTCAAGAATCTCGACGAAGCCGGCATTGTCTACATCGGCGCCGAGGTCAAGCCGGGCGATATCCTGGTCGGTAAGGTGACGCCGAAGGGCGAAACACCGATGACACCGGAGGAAAAGCTGCTGCGCGCCATCTTCGGCGAGAAGGCGGCAGACGTGCGGGACACGTCGCTGAAGGTTCCGCCGGGTGTCTCCGGCACCGTCCTCGAGGTTCGCGTCTTCTCGCGTCGGGGTGTCGAGAAGGATGTGCGTGCGCTGGCGATCGAGCGGGCCGAGATCGAGCGCCTGGCGAAGGACCGGGACGATGAGCGCGCCATCCTGGAGCGAAGCTATTACACCCGCCTCAAGGTCCTTCTGCTCGGGCAGACGACAACAGGCGGCCCGAAGGGCATGGAGCGGGGCGCCGTCATCGATGAGCAGTTTCTGACCGGCTTCACATCGGGTCAGTGGTCGCAGATCGCCGTCAGCGACGACAAGGTCATGGCCGACGTCGAAGCCCTGAAACTGTCGTTCGAAGAGTCGATCACCCGGCTCGAGCAGCGCTTCGAAAACAAGGTCGACAAGGTGCAGCGCGGCGACGATCTGCCTCCGGGCGTCATGAAGATGGTCAAGGTGTTCGTGGCAGTGAAGCGCAAGTTGCAGCCGGGGGACAAGATGGCCGGCCGTCACGGCAACAAGGGGGTGATCTCCAAGATCGTCCCGATCGAGGATATGCCCTACGTCGACGATGGGACCGCGGTCGATATCGTTCTCAACCCGCTGGGCGTGCCGTCGCGGATGAACGTCGGCCAGATTCTCGAAACCCACCTGGGATGGGCTTGCGCCGGGCTCGGCAAGCAGGTTTCGGCGATGCTCGATGCGGCGCGGCATGGGGGCGAGTTGCAATCGCTCCGCGAAAAGCTGCGCGACATTTATGGCGAGCGCGATTACGCCGAGGAGATTGCCGCGTTGGACGACGCTCAGCTTGTGGAACTGGGTGAGAACCTCCGGCCCGGTATTCCGATCGCATCGCCGGTGTTTGACGGGGCCCGGGAAACCGACATCGTTGAGATGCTGGAGAAGGCGGGGCTGCATGCCTCGGCGCAGGTAACGCTGCACGATGGCCGGACGGGCGCACCTTTCGATCGCAAGGTGACGGTCGGATACATCTACATGCTGAAGCTGCACCACTTGGTGGACGACAAGATCCACGCTCGCTCCATTGGCCCTTACAGCCTGGTCACCCAGCAGCCGCTGGGGGGCAAGGCCCAGTTCGGCGGCCAGCGCTTCGGCGAAATGGAAGTCTGGGCATTGGAAGCCTACGGCGCCGCTTACACTCTTCAGGAGATGCTGACTGTGAAATCGGACGACGTCTCGGGCCGGACCAAAGTTTACGAGTCGATCGTGCGGGGTGATGACACGTTCGAGGCTGGGGTACCGGAGTCTTTCAACGTCTTGGTCAAAGAGTTGCAGTCGCTCGGACTCAACGTCGAGTTGAACTGATCGGACCGGCGCGGCTCCACGATTGAGAGGTTCCTGATGAACGAATTGCTGAAAATTTTCGGGCAGGTCGGCGGCACGCAGCGGTTTGACGAGATCCGCATTTCCATTGCCAGCCCGGAGCGCATCCGCTCGTGGTCATTCGGCGAGATCAAGAAGCCGGAAACGATCAACTACCGGACGTTCAAGCCGGAGCGGGACGGACTGTTCTGCGCAAGAATATTCGGACCGATCAAGGACTACGAGTGCCTTTGCGGCAAATACAAGCGGATGAAGTACAAGGGCATCATCTGCGAAAAATGCGGCGTCGAGGTCACCTTGCAGAAGGTGCGGCGCGAACGGATGGGCCACATCGAGCTGGCATCGCCGGTGGCCCACATCTGGTTTCTGAAGTCGCTGCCGAGCCGGGCCGGCCTGCTGCTGGACATGACCCTCAAGGACCTCGAAAAAATCCTTTATTTCGAGGCCTATGTGGTGATCGAGCCGGGCCTCACGCCGCTGAAGCTGCATGAACTGATCACCGAAGAGCAGTATCAGAAGGCGATCGATTCGTACGGGGAGGATGCCTTTACGGTCGGAATTGGCGCCGAAGCCATCCGCGACATGCTGAAGGTGCTCGACCTGGAGCAGGAGCAGACACAGCTTCGGGTCGATCTGAAGGAAACGAATTCAGAGGCCAAGCGCAAGAAGCTCGTCAAGCGTCTGAAGCTGGTGGAGGCCTTCGTCGAGTCCGGATCGCGCCCGGAATGGATGATCATGGAAGTCATTCCGGTCATTCCGCCCGAGCTGCGGCCTCTCGTTCCGCTGGACGGCGGGCGTTTCGCCACGTCCGACCTCAATGACCTCTACCGCCGGGTGATCAACCGGAACAACCGGCTGAAGCGGCTCATCGAGCTGCGGGCTCCGGAAATCATCATCCGCAATGAAAAGCGGATGCTGCAGGAATCCGTCGATGCGCTGTTCGATAACAGCCGTCGCGGTCGTCCGATCGCCGGTGCTTCGAAGCGGCCGCTGAAGTCCCTGTCGGACATGCTGAAGGGCAAACAGGGTCGCTTCCGTCAGAACCTGCTGGGCAAGCGCGTGGACTATTCCGGCCGCTCGGTCATCGTCGTCGGCCCCGAGCTCAAGCTTCACGAGTGCGGCCTGCCGAAGAAGATGGCCCTCGAGCTGTTCAAGCCGTTCATCTACTCGAAGCTCGAACTGTATGGCATGGCGACGACGATCAAGGCCGCCAAGCGGATGCTGGAGAAGGAGCGTCCCGAGGTCTGGGACATCCTCGAAGAGGTGATCCGCGAGCATCCGGTGCTGCTCAACCGTGCGCCGACGCTGCACCGCCTCGGCATCCAGGCCTTCGAGCCGACGCTGATCGAGGGCAAGGCGATCCAGCTGCATCCGCTGGTGTGCGCCGCGTTCAACGCCGACTTCGACGGCGACCAGATGGCGGTGCACGTGCCCCTGTCACTGGAAGCTCAGCTCGAAGCCCGCGTGCTGATGATGTCGACCAACAACATCCTCAGCCCCGCCAACGGCAAGCCGATCATCGTGCCCTCGCAGGATATCGTCCTCGGCCTCTATTACCTGACCATGGATCGAGCCGGCGAGCCGGGCGAGGGCAAGGCCTTTGCCGACATGGGGGAGATCCTGCACGCGCTGGAGGCGCGCGCGGTCACGCTGCACAGCCGCATCCGGTGTCGGTACTGCGGCGTTGACAGTCAGGGGCAGGCGATTGTCAAGCTGGTCGAAACGACGCCCGGGCGGATGCTGCTGTCGGAGCTATTGCCGCGGCATCCCAGTGTGCCGGTCGATCTGGTCAACCGCCTGCTGACGAAGAAGGAGATTTCCGCCGTCATCGATGCCGTCTATCGAAATTGCGGGCAGAAAGAGACGGTCATCTTCGCCGATCGGATCATGCGCCTCGGCTTTCAGCACGCCTCACGTGCCGGCATCTCCTTCGGCAAGGACGATCTCGTCGTTCCGGGAGCGAAGGCGGAGCTGGTGCGGACAACCGAGGACAAGGTCAAGGAGTACGAGCAGCAGTACCTGGACGGCCTGATCACCCAGGGCGAGAAGTACAACAAGGTGGTCGATGCCTGGGCCCAATGCACGGACCAGGTGGCCGACGCCATGATGCAGAGTATCTCCAAGCTGGCGCCCGGCGAGCCGATCAACGCCGTCTACATGATGGCGCACTCGGGCGCGCGGGGCTCTGCTGCGCAGATGAAGCAGCTCGCCGGCATGCGGGGTCTGATGGCCAAGCCGTCCGGGGAGATCATCGAGACACCGATCATCTCGAACTTCAAGGAAGGGCTGACCGTTCTGGAGTACTTCAACTCCACCCACGGCGCGCGCAAGGGTCTTGCCGATACGGCGCTGAAGACCGCCAACTCCGGCTACCTGACGCGCCGGCTGGTGGACGTGGCGCAGGATTCGATCATTCTCGAGCCCGACTGCGGCTCCACCAACGGGCTCACCGTTCGGCCGGTGGTCGAGGGCGGCGAGGTGGTCTCGCCGCTGGGCGAGCGCATCCTGGGGCGGTCGGCCTCCGAAAACATCGTCGATCCGGTCAACGGCCGGGTGATCGTCCGCGCCGGCGAGCTCATCGATGAGGAGAAGGTCCTGGCGATCGAAGTGGCGGACATCGAGGCGATCAAGATCCGCTCCGTTCTGACCTGTAATACGGCGACCGGCGTTTGCGCGGCCTGCTACGGCCGGGATCTGGCCCGAGGCACGCGCGTGAACATCGGAGAAGCGGTGGGCGTCATCGCCGCCCAGTCGATCGGCGAGCCTGGCACCCAGCTCACCATGCGCACGTTCCACATCGGCGGCGCCGTTCAGCGGGGTGCCGAGCAGTCGAAGGTGGAAGCCGCCAGCGACGGATCGATCATGTTGCGCAACTGCGCCACGGTGCGGAACTCGCTGGGCGTGCCCGTGGTGATGAATCGCAACGCGGAGCTTCTGCTCATTGACGGGCAGGGGCGTGAGCGGGCGCGCCACCGGTTGCCGTACGGCTCTAAGCTGCTGCGTGAGGACAAAGTCGACGTCAAGCGCGGGGACAAGCTGGCGGAATGGGATCCCTACACGCTGCCGATCATTACCGAACAGGAAGGCGTGGCCCACTACGTCGATCTGGTCGAAGGCGTGTCGATGATCGAACAGATGGACGAGGCCACCGGCATCGCGTCGAAGGTCGTGATGGACTGGAAGCAGCAGCCCCGCGGCGCCGACCTGAAGCCACGGGTCACGCTGCGGGACGACAACGGCGAAGTGATCCTTCTGGAAAATGGCCTTGAGGCCCGTTACTTCCTCTCGGCCGACGCCATCCTCTCGGTGGAGAACGGCCAGAAGGTGCATGCCGGCGACCTGCTGGCCCGTATTCCGCGGGAATCGGCGAAAACGCGCGACATTACCGGCGGCTTGCCGCGAGTGGCGGAACTGTTCGAGGCCCGCAAGCCGAAGGACCACGCCATCATCGCGGAGATCGACGGGAGGGTTGAATTTGGCAAGGACTACAAGTCCAAGCGGCGGATCATCGTCGTTCCCGTCGAGGGTAGCGGCGAGGAGCCTCGCGAGTACCTGATCCCGCGCGGCAAGCACATCAGCGTGCAGGAAGGCGACTTCGTCGAGGCGGGTGATCCGCTCATGGACGGCAACCCGGTGCCGCACGACATCCTGCGGGTGCTGGGCGTCGAAGCGCTGGCATCCTACCTGATCAACGAGATTCAGGAGGTCTATCGTCTGCAGGGCGTGAAGATCAACGACAAGCACATCGAGGTGATCGTCCGCCAGATGCTGCAGAAAGTTGAGATCAGCGATCCGGGCGACACGACGTTCCTGACCGGCGAACAGGTTGATCGCCTCGAGTTCGAAGAAGCCAACCGGCGGGCGGCGACGATGGATGAACGACCCGCTCAGTCGCTGCCCGTTCTCCAGGGGATCACCAAGGCGAGCCTGCAGACGCGCTCGTTCATCTCGGCGGCCTCGTTCCAGGAGACGACCCGGGTGCTCACCGAGGCAGCGGTATCCGGAAAGACGGATGGTCTGTCGGGACTGAAGGAGAACGTCATCGTCGGCCGGTTGATTCCTGCCGGCACCGGCAGCGTGATGAACCGCCTGCGGCGGATTGCGGCCGACCGCGACAAGGCGGTTTCGGACCAGAGCGAATCCAAGGCTACCCCGGCGTTGCCGGCCGAGCCGGGGCGGAGCCGCTCCAGCCGGGAGACGGAGGCTTTTTCGGCGAGGTAACGGGACTGCCCCTGCCTCGATGCGGAGGTGGGGGCGGCCTAGGCCTCAGATCAGATCCGCTCTGCCAGCCAGATCGCGGCGCGCGAGCCGGCCTTGATGGCGCCGGTGAGCGCGCGATAGGCCGGCGCCTCGCGCGCGCCGTTATCAAGCGCGGTCTGCCCGTGCTCGACTTCGTCCTGGCGGAACTTTTCGCACACGTCCCGAAGCTCTTCGTGGCCCGCCAGCTGGGCCACCTGACGCGCATAGTGATCGTCGATCACCTCTTCGACGGCGACCGTGCAGGCCATCGCCGCCTTCTCCCCGAGCATGGCCGTCGCAGCCCCCAGCGCATAGCCCGCGACGTGCCACAGCGGCTGCAACGCCGAGGGCCGGGCCCGGTGCTTTGGCAGGAGGCGTTGGAATGTTTCGAGGTGCTCTTGCTCGGTCGCGGCCATTTCACGAATGACGGGTCCGGAGCTGCGGCGGCCGAGGACCGCGAGCTGCCCCTGGTAGATGCGAACGGCGCCGTATTCGCCGGCATGGTCGACGCGCAGGATGCGCGCGATCAGCGCCTGCCGGTCCAGGTCTCCCGGGAGACGTCGGAGAGGGGGTGCGGCTTTGGTCATCGGTGTGCGGTCTTTCGCAGGAGGGTGAGAGCGACAAGGCAGGCGGCCGCCAGCCCGGCGGAGGCAATCGTGTTCCAGCCGGCGAGCGACAGCCCGAACAGCCGCCAGTCGACGACATCGCACGGTTTCGGAGGAGCAGCCAGGGCCGGCGCGGTTAGGTCGTCGATCGAGAGCCCGCTCACCGGTCCCCCGCCGCAGCCGGCGATCGAACTCCACCAGTGCTGCTGGACGCCCACGTGGAAGAACGCCAGCCCCGCTCCGAGCGCAAAGATCAGGGCAGCGAGGCCAATCAGCAGGCGGGACTGCCCCCGCCCGCTCAGCACGAACAGGCCGACCGCCGCTACGACCGCTCCGGCGGCAAACGGCACCCGTTGCCAGAGGCACAGGATGCAGGGCTCCAGGCCGAACAGATACTGGCCGGCGAAGGCGGCGGCCAGCGCAGCCAGGCAAGCGGCAAGGATCAGCGCCAGAAACAGCCGGGAGAACTCCGCGCGGACCGTGAGCATCGTCCCGATATAGCGTCTGCGGCCGGCCGGAACCAGCATCCATGCGGCAAGTCGATCCACGGGAGGGCGGATCGAACGCGGAGCGTTGACCGAAGCCACAGGATCCCCCCATGATGCTCCGCCTCCCGGTCCGGGCGCGTGGTTCGGAATCCGGGAGTGGTCGCGAAGGCATCCGGGCCCGGATGGCGGAATTGGCAGACGCGCTGGACTCAAAATCCAGTTCCCGCAAGGGAGTGTGGGTTCGACCCCCTCTCCGGGCACCACGAAGCCGAATAATCCGAACAAGCGCCGAAGTTCCGTCTGCCCGCGGCGGTCAAACGCGGGCGCCTGCGCTCGCCCGGTAGGACAGCCGGCGCGAAAGTGGAAGCGGAGCGCAATCAGGAGTATCCTTGTCGGAAAACCGTAACGGATTTGGGAGAGGAGCGATGATCATCCCTGAGCGCGCCAGGCATCCGGCCTTTTCTGGGGCATTCGCGGCGGCCGCGCTGCTTTCGGTGGTGCTGCTGGCCTCGGCCTGTACCGGGGCGCCGGCCAGCCAGCGCGGCGCGGGCGTCGGTGCAGCGCTGGGAACCGGCATCGCGCTTGCCACCGGCGCCGGGGTTGGCGGTACCGTCGGCGGAGCGCTGATCGGCGGCGCCGTCGGCTATGCCGGCGGCTGGGCGGCCGGCGGTAACTGAAGCAGCTTCAAATTGGTTGCGCATCTCGCGGTCCTGAAGGTGGCTGCGAGCAACGGAGGGGATATCGATGAGCAGGTGTCGGACGACAACTCTCGCGGCATTGGCGCTGGCCCTGGCGACGGTCGGTGGTGTGAAGGACGGACGGGCGGCGGCTCTGCCGAATATCGGCGACACCGCCTTTATAACGTGCCAGGACGTCAACGCGATGCCGGCCGAGCAGCGGAAAGCGTTGACCCTGCAGATCGCCGACGCGGCTGCCCGGTACTACCAGGCTGACATTGCCGATAGCGCCAAGGTCGGCGAGAACATGGGGTGGCTGATCCGTTCGGCCTGCACCATCACTCCGGAAGCCTATTACTCGACAGTGGTTGCCCGGGCGGTCCGGGTCGCAGGCGGTGGCATCGAGCCGACGCTGCTCCAGCCGATCGATATGAATCAGGCGATCTTTCTGACCTGTTATGGGACGAAAGCGCTGCCGCCCGAAGACTTGAAGAAAGTCGGAACCTTCATCGGTTCCGAGGCCGCCGCGCATTACGGCCTCACGCCGGGACCAAGTTGGACGCCGGAATACATCGCGGCGCTGGTCTACAACGGCTGCCAAATGGCTCCTGATACGTACTACCTGGGGATGATCGGCCGGGCGATCCGCGCCCTCTCCGCCACTGCCGGCTCCAGCGCCACGACCGCTCCTCCGGTCAAATCCCGGTAATACGCCTCAAATTTCATATTCACCCAAAGGGAAAGGGGATATACCGCAGCCGGCTCTTCCGGTGAGGCGGGGGGCAAGCCCAGCAGCCTTAGCCAGTGAAGACGCGATGAACAGTTCAGCGCAAGGAAGAACCGACCATGCCGAGAAAGAAGGTTGCGATCGCCTGCCAGGGCGGCGGAACGCATGCGGCGTTTACCTGGGGCGTTCTCACCGAAATCCTGCGGACGAAGCAGGGATGGGACGCGGCAAGTGGCGATTTGCCCAACTTCGATATCACGGCGGTCAGCGGAACATCGGCCGGAGCGTTGTGCGCCCTCGCGACCTGGTACGGGCTGGTTCCCAACAAGGCCGACGCGGACTGCGGGACGATCGGCAAGGCCATCGAGCGCCTGGACTCGCTGTGGACGACCTTCACCGCCACGACGCCCGTCGAGGTCATGCACAACCGGATGGTCGGCAATCTGCTGCACTTGAAATCGAAGGGCGTTCCGTTCCCCGGGTCAAATCCTTACCGCCAGTACAACAGCCTTGGCCTTGGCGGCCTCGCGGCGCTGGGCGCCAGGCCGGAATACCTGCAGTTCCCGGCGCTGCTACAGGCGCTGTGCCCGGACTTCGAGCAGATCGACTGGGCAGGGGTGGCGCGCGCCGATCTGCGCGTCGTCGTCGGCGCCATCGAGGTGCTGAGCGGCAACTTCGAGATCTTCGATTCCGATAAGACGTTGGAAGCGATGGGCTTGCACCCCAACGGTGAGAGAATTGAGCAGTACAACGTCACGCGCTGGCGGATGCGCCGGCCGATCTCGCTGGAGGGTGTCGCGGCATCGGGGACCTTGCCGGAAGTGCTGCCGGCGCAGCAGATCCCCGATACGATGTTTCCGACCTGCGAGGGCGGCAAGACGATCACCCGCGAAGCTCTGTATTGGGACGGTCTCTATTCGCAGAACCCACCGGTGCGCGATCTTCTGGATGCTCCGACCAAAGCGGAGAAGCCGGATGAAATCTGGGTTGTTCGCATCAATCCTCAGGAGATCCCCCGCCGAGACAGGAATATGAGCCTGGAAAATATTCGCGACCGTGAAAATGATCTTGCCGGCAATCTTTCGCTGAATCAGGAACTGGACAACATTCTGACCATCAATCGATGGCTGGAGCAGCACGGCGGCGACCACCCGCCGCTCGATCAGCGCAAGACGGTCACGGTGCGGACGATCAAAATGCGCGCCGAAACGGTCTGGGGGATGAGTTATACGACAAAGTTTGACCGCGACGTCTCGCACCTGACTCGTCTGCGGGACGAAGGCAAAGCCATTGCGGCCGAGTGGCTGAAGGGATGGCGCACGCAGGGAGACGCTTTCGCAAGCTACCCCAATGATGCGCGCTATCCGGGGTCTCATACCGCCTGACCGCAGGCACCATTCGTCAACACTTCCTCCAGCCGGCGTTCCTTCAAAGCACGGATATCCAGCAATGTGGGACATCATTGCCATTCTTATTGCGCTCGGCCTGTTGATGTACCTGGCCTTTCGCGGGTTCACGCTCATTCTCCTCGGGCCCGCCGCTGCCCTGCTGGCGGTGACGCTGACCGGCAGCCTCCCGGTGCTCGCTGCCTACACCCAGATTTTTATGGGCAACGCCGGTAGTTTCATCATCGCCTTCTTCCCCCTGTTCATGCTTGGCGCCATCTTCGGCCGGCTGATGGATGATACCGGCTCAGCCAAATCGATCGCCCGCACCGTCAGCGCGTGGCTGGGGCCGCAGCGGGCCATCCTCTCGGTTGCCATCTGCTGCGCAGTTCTGACCTACGGAGGCGTGTCCGCGTTCGTCGTCGCGTTCGCCGTCTTTCCGCTCGCGGCGGCACTCTTCCGTTCGGCGGACATTCCGAAGCGGTTGATCCCCGGCGCGATCGCGCTCGGCGCCTTCTCCTTCACCATGACCGCGCTACCCGGTACGCCCGCCATTCAGAACGCCATCCCGATGCCATTCTTCGGCACCACCGCCTTCGCCGCGCCGGGACTGGGCATCTTCTCGGGCGTCGTCATGTTGCTCCTCGGCATGCTCTGGCTCAACCGGCGCGCCGCTTCCGCCAGGAGCCACGGCGAAGGTTACGGAAACCACGCGGACAGCCTGCCCGAGCCCGATGTTGTGTTGCGCGAGCGCGCACAAACGGAGGGATATGATCTGAACGAATTGCCGAAAGGCAAAGACGCGCCCGGCGAGGAGGCTCTGCCGCCATTCTGGCTGGCGGTGCTGCCGATCATCGTCGTCATCGGTGCCAACCTGATCTTCAGCAAAGTGGTCATCCCAACCTGGGACACAGCCTTCCTGGCCGAGCCGTTGTTTGGGGAGACAACGATCGAAAGCGTTCGTGGTGTCTGGTCGGTGATCGTCGGCCTGTTTCTCGCCATCCTGCTGCTGGTCTTCGGCAACTGGAGCAGGCTCAAGAACCTGCGCACCAGTCTCGACCAGGGGACGGACGCCTCGGTGCTGCCGATCTTCAACACCGCGAGCCTGGTCGGCTTCGGCGCCGTCATCGCGGCACTGCCGGCATTTGGACTCATCGCCGATGCGGTGCTGGAGATGGGCGGCGGCAGTCCGCTGATCTCGGTCGCGGCCTCGGTGGGGCTTTTGTCGGCAATCACCGGCTCGGCTTCCGGCGGCATGAGCATCGCTCTCGAATCGCTGGGACCCACGCTCGTGGACATGGCCAACGCGGCCGGGACGTCGCTCGAGGCCATGCATCGCATCACGGCGTTGGCGTCGGGCTCACTCGATGTCCTGCCGCACAGCGGTGCCGTGATCACCCTGCTCGCGGTCTGCAAACTCAGCCACGGCGAGTCTTACTTCGACGTGTTCATCACCTCTCTGGCAGCACCCTTTGTGGCGCTGATTCTGACGATCGCTCTTGCCAGCGTCGTCGGTTCGTTCTGAGCGTCGGTTTGAAATTGCCTGATCCGGCGCGGGAGCGGGCTTCGGAGCGTGACATGGCTCATAGCTTGAAAACGTCGAGGCACGCTTCGTAATCGCGGACGAGACGGCCTTGACGTCTGGCAGTCGGCCACGCCGGCTTCTCAGTGAAAATATGTAATGATCTTAGGAATGAGGGCATGATGAAACACAACCGAGATGTCAGTTTGAGCTTATGCACGGCACTTGCTTTTGCGTGTTGTATCTTTTCAATGATCGTAGCAAAGGATGGCAATGCCGCGCCTGCCTCCCAAGCGCCGCTCGCGGTTAATGACGTCAATGCCGCCCAGCAGGGGTGGTGCGATGCCCTCCTGAGCATCGCAAAGACGAAGGCCGACGGTGGCGACTACAAGACCGTTGCTCTCGCCGTGCTGTCGAACACTTATAACTACGACTACGGCCTCGTTCTGTTCAATCCGACGCTGACCTTCGGCGAACAGACTTTTAGGCTGGATAAGGAAGGGGCTGCGGCGTACTTCATCGGCGGCAATCCGAAGTATCCGAACGACGACGGCTTCGCGCTCAAGCCGTGGGTTGCCTGCCGCTATACGAATGCCGGCGGCGACAAGGGCGTGCTGATCGAAGGCGACATCGCCGCGACGATGGGCAACGTTTACCTGACCGACGCCTCGGGCGGCGAGGTGATGGTCGACAAGCTATTCGTCTTCAAACGCGATGACGACGGCAAGCTGCGCATTATCGTCCACAAGTCGTCGCTGCCGAACCCCGTTCCAAACAAGTAATCCAAGCGCAACCGACCCGGGCGGCGGCACTTTAACTGTCGCGGGCCGCCCGGCATGGGTCGGAATAGGCTTTTGCTATTCCGACCTTTGCGCCTCGCGTCCTGCAACCTGACCTGTTAAGCGAGGTTCGATCTCAAACCGCAGGGGCTGTCGAGGGGGTCGGGGCCGGAGCCCGGAACAGCAGGCTGTACATCACCGGCGTGACGATCAGGGTCAGCACCGTCCCGATCAGCACGCCGCCGGCAATGACGATGGCGAGGCCGTAGAACAGCGGGTCCCGCCACACGATCAGCGGCATCAGACCGGGGATCGTGGTGATCGTCATCAGCAGGATCGGCCGCAGTCGCGATATGGCGGCCTGCACGATGGCCGAATAGGTATCGAGGCCGTTCGCCCGGTTGCGCTCGATGCTGTCGATCAGGACGATGCCGTTGTTGGTGATAATTCCCGCCAGGCTGAGCAGGCCCAGCAGCGGCATGAATCCGAAGGGAGCGCCGAAAGCGAGGAGAGCCAGCACGGCGCCCGAGAACGCCAGCGGGATCGAAAACAGGATGATGCCGGCGCGGCGGAAGGAATTGAACTGCCAGACCAGGAGCAGGAGAATCAGGAAGCCGGCCAACGGGAAGTTGGCGAAGAGATGGCCACGCGCTTCGGCCGCGCCCTCGAGCTCGCCGCCGACCTCCCAGTGGTAGCCTGCTGGCAGATCCACGTTGTCGAGGGTGGGCTGAACCTCTTCAAGAAGCTGGTCCGCCTTCAGATCCGGGTGCTTGGCGCTGACGGTGATCGTCCGCGCAAGATTGCGCCGGTTGATCCGGTAGGGCTCCCAAACTCCGGAGATATCGGCGACCTGCGACAGCGGCACATTGCGCCCCGTCGCCTGCGAGTGGACATTGATCCCGAACAGGCTTGCCAACTGCGTTCGTTCGTCCTCGTCGCCGCGCAGCACTACCGGAATGACGCTATCGCCTTCGCGATAGTCCGTCACCCTCCCGCCCGAGACGAAGGCGTTCAGGGACGTGGCAATGTCGGCCGACGTGACCTCGGCGCGCCGCGCGCGGGCCTGATCGACGACGACCTTCACCTTGAGGACCGGATTTTCCCAGTCCTGCCGGATGTCGATGGTCCCCGGCACGGCTCGGAAGGCCCGCAGCACCGCATCGGCCTTGGCCTGCAGGACATGTTCGTCGGGGCCGCTGACGCGCACCTCCACGAGGCCGGTTTCGGTCGGCCCCAGCCACATCGCGGTGACCCGTCCTTCAGCCTCGGGATAGTTGTCCAGGATAAAACGCCGGGTGCGCTCGATGACGTCGGGAACCTGCTCGTTCGACTCGGTCCCGACCAGCATGAACGAGACGTGCGGATCGGGATTGATCGGCGCCAGGGAAAGGAAGAAGCGGGGTCCGCCGCTTCCGGCATAGGCCACGGTGTTGGTGACCTCGGGGTTGACGGATTTGTCGTGCAGCCAGGCGCCAAGGGTTTGCAGCACCCGTGCCGTCTCGTCGATGTGCGATCCGGCCTCCAGATCGACATAGACCAAGAACTGGTTGCGGTCGTTCGGCGGAAAGAACTCGTTGGTCAGCCAGCGGGCGGCGAGGATGGTCGCGGCGAGAAAGGCCAGCACGCCCGCGAGACACAGGATGCGATGGCGCAGGATGGTCTCCAGAACGCGCCGATAGCTCCTGTAGAAGCCGGAATCTAACAGCGCCGCGTCGTTCCCGGCGGCAGCGCCCTCGCGCTGCTTCACCTTGAGAAACCAGAAGCTCATCGTCGGGGTCATGTACAGGGACATGAACCAGGAACCGAGGAGCACCAGGATGACCACCTGGCCGAGCGACAGCGTGTACTCACCCGCGCTGCCTTCGGCCAAAGCGATCGGCATGAAGGCGAGGATCGTCGTCAGCGTCGAGGTCAGCAGCGGAAGGCCCAGCTCGCGGCCGGTCGCAATCGCCGCCTCCTTGCGATCCTCCCCCGCTTCGAAGCGGTTTCTCATGCTCTCGGCGATGACGATGGCGTTGTCGACCATCATTCCGAGCGCAATGATCATCGTTGCGATCGACATGCGCTGCAATTCGACGTTCCAGATCGACATGCCCACCAGGGCGAGCAGCATGGTCATCGGAATGAAGGATCCGACGATCAGGCCGGTGCGGATGCCGAGGAATAGGACGACGACGATAAGGACAATGATCAGCGTCTGCGCGAGGTTGCTGATCGCGCCATTCACCGCACGCTCCACCAACGCCGGCTGGAAGGTCGCGTACTCCAGCACATAGCCGAGCGGCAGTGTCTGCTCAATCTCCTTGATCCGCTGGGTGAGCCGCTCGCCGAACTCGACGGCGTTCACACCGTCGAGCAGAGAGACGCTGATCACGATGGCCGGCCGTCCGTTATAGAAAACCGGCCGATCGGGCGGATCGACATAGTCACGCGTCACTCGGACAACGTCCTTGAGGGGGATCGTCTGGCCGGTAGCCGGAATCGGAATCAGCACCGACTCGATGTCCGAGACGTCGCGAAAGGCGCCGGACGGCTCGATGATGATGTTCTGGCCGTCGGCATTGATGACGCCGCCGGGGAGAATCACGTTCTGCGCCCTGAGCGTGTCCACGATGACATTCGGCTGAATGCCGAGTTGAGCCAGCCGCGCATTCGAGACGTCCAGAAACACGCGCTCCTGCTGCACGCCAAACAGCTCGATCGTCTCGACACCCCTCAGTCCATCCAGCTGCCGCCGCACGTCGCGGGCCACCCGGCGCATATCCTCAAGCGAAAAGCCGTCGCTCCAAAGCGCTATGGTGGCGACGGCGGTCAGGCCGAAACGATCGTTGACGAACGGCCCGATAGTTCCCGCCGGAAGCTCTCGCGCGACATCGCTCATCTTGTTGCGGAGATCCTGCCAGACGGCGGGAATGTCGGCGCCGGCAACCCAATCGGCGACTTCCACGTGAATGATCGTCCGACCATCCTTTGTGGATGACCAGAGGTCCTTTACCTCGCCGATTTCCCGGATCTTCTCTTCCAGCCGCCGGGTGATCAGCTCCTCGAAGAGGTAGACGTCCATACCTGGCTGGAAGGCGGTGACCACGGCCTGGCGAATTTCGATCGAGGGATCTTCCTGCCGCGGATAATCCAGGAAGACGAGCAGCCCCAATATCGGGATGCCGATCAGGACCAGGATGGTGATCCTGTTGATGGTGATTGCGAATTCCGTGATCTTGCCGAACATTCCGCCCCGTCCCTCCCTGTCGCCCCTCCCTGTCGCTCGCTAGAAGAGTCAGCGGCCAGGCGCGTCCCCGGGCGGGTCCATCAGCCTGACTTTCTGGCCGTCCACCAGAAAGCTCACACCGGCGGTTGCGACGATGTCGCCAAGCCCGACGCCCGAAACGGCGACCAGATTGCTTGCCAGCGGCCCCGCCGGTTTCACCAGGGTTCGGTGAACCGTCGATGATGCGGGATCATAGACGAACACCGATCCTTCGCCGGGGAGATCGCCAGGGCCGATCGCCGACAGCGGGATGAAAAAAGTGGGCTCGCCGTTCTCGCGAGGCAGCGGCAGGCTCACTTCCGCCGTCATGCCGGGCCGGACCGTCGTCGGCAGGTCGATCAAGGCCAGCTTCACCGGAAAGGCATTGCCGGCCCCAGCCGTACTCCCGATCTCGCTGACGCGGGCATCGATGGGCTCGGCGACCCGCGGGACGGTGACGGTCGCCGGCATGCCGAGGCCCACCTGAGCAATGACGGTTTCCGGGACGGCGATCGAGACCTGGCGGCCGCCCGCCGCGTCGATGCGAAACAGCTCCTGTCCCGCCATGATCTGGACGAACGGATCAACCAGCCGGGCGGCGATCGTGCCGTCGAACGGTGCGGTCAATGTGGTGTTCCGCAGGTCGCGCCGAGCCAGGTTCAGTCTCGCAACGGCAACATCGACGTCGCTCGTGGCGGCGTTGAAGTTGCGCTGGGCGACGTCGAACTGAGACTGAGCCACTGCCCGCTGCGCCAGGAGCCGTTGATGGCGCTCATAATCGCTCCGCGCTTGAGCCAGAAAAGCGCGCGCTCTCTCGAGATCCGCCGTGGCAGCCTGCACGCTCAGCTCGTAGGGCTCCGGATCCAGGATCGCCAGAACCTGCCCGGCGCTTACCGCATCGCCTTGTTGGACCCGGACTTCGCGGACGTTGCCGCCGACCTCGAAGCTGAGGCTGGAGGAGTCGCTGGCTTCGACGACGCCCGAAAAACGGCGAAGCTGGCCGCCGGCAACATCGGTGACCACGACCCACCGGATCGGACGCAGTTGCTCGGGAACCGTCTCCGACTTCTCTCCACACGCTCCGAGGCCGAGAAGCAGGGCAGCAAGCATACCAACGGCGGTTAACCGCATCGCGTCTTCCCTATGGGCGCGCCATCCAGCTTCCTGCGCGCAAAGTAACTCGATGCCGATGGTCAGACTCTGCAGGCCACGGCGGTCGCTGCGCGAACCGGTAAAGCATGATGCGCGTGTTGGACGAAACGCCGCGACTCCTATCACAGCGTCGCAAACATTGTAATCGCCAATGAATTGACGATGTCGATGAACATGCCGCAGGCAAGCGGCACGATGATGAACGCTTTGTGGGCGCGGCCATACTCCCTGGCGACGGCGGTCATGATGGCCATCGTGGTGGCGGTTGAACCGAGTGCCATACCGGCAAACCCGGCAGAGATGACCGCCGCTTCGTAGTCGCCGCCCATCGCTCGGAAGACCATGAACCGGATGTAAAGGACCGTCACCAGGACCTGCACGGCAATGACCACGGCGATGAACCCCAAGAATTCACCAGCCGTCCAGAGTTGCAAGCTCATCAGCGTCATCGTGTAAAACAGACCCAGGCTCACGTAGGCGATCAGCGTCAGACACTGGTCGCTGCCCGGCCAGTCGAGCTTCGGCGCGACGAGCGGAAGCGTGTTGCCGAGGAGAATGCCGCCGATCAGCGAGGTTACGTAAAGCGGTATGAACAAGTCGGTTGCCTCGAGGGCGAGCACCATCAGCTGGCCGATGATAATCGCAATGTGGATGCGGAGCAGGGCAAGCAGGAAGGCATAGTAGTCAAGCTTCGGCGATTCGGCGGCGCGGGAGACGCCGACATCCAGGCCGGCGCTTTGCCCCGGCAGGACGAGGTGATGGCGGGAAATCAGCAGGCGGGCGATCGGACCGCCGATGGCACAGGCGGCGAGAAGACCGGCCATGTTGACCCCCAGCCCCAGTCTCGACATGTGCTCGAGGCCGAACATCTCCCGGAACACCGGCGCCCAGGCAATGGTGGTGCCCGACCGTCCCATCAGCGCCATGGAACCGGCAACAATACCCACTTGGCGCTCGTAGCCGAATGCCAATGCGATCGTCATACCGATAATATTTTGGACGATAATAAAAACCAAAGCGAGACCAACAAGAATAAACAATGGGCGGCCATTGTTTATCAATTCACGAAAATTGAACCGCAACCCCAGCGCAGCGAAAAAGTAAATTAGTAGAATGTCACGTCTGATCAGATCGAATGTGATAGTCAAGTCAAACATGTAATAAAGCAAGGCGATGACGACAGCCGCGGTAAAGCCACCGACGACAGGCTCCGGAATACTATAATCGCGCAGGAATTTTGAGCGTGAGACAAGCGCATAGCCAGTGAAAAACACGCACATGGCGATCGTTGTCGTGCCGAAAACATCAACTTTTATCATCATCACCGATGGTCCGCCGCTCGCAAGCGCCTCCGTCGATCAAAAGCCGGGCCTCCCGGAAAGCGCGGCGACAGGACTCGTTGAAACCGTGCGGGCGAGCAAGCACAATGATGCGGAACGAACTCGTATGGCGGCCGCGTGGGTGGCCGGATGGCCGTGATGCGATATGCGCTGACTGTGTTGCTGGTCGTACCGCTTCTTTATGCCTGTGATACGGTTGTGGACCCGGCGACGGGCGCAGCCCAGACGCGATGGACGCTGCCGGGAACGCAGGCCAATGCGCAAGCGGCGCAGGAACGCTGGGATCGCTGTGTGCAGTTCCGATCGGAAAGCTTTTGTGAGCGAAACCTTCCGGGCGGTCGCCCGCCCGGACAGGTTGGCCCGGTTCCGGAGTTGGTGGAGAGAGACTCCGACCCCTAGAACACGATCATATCCGAGGCTCGCCCCGGGTCGCCCCGCTACCGGGCCTGTTGCTGCCTCCATTCGTTGAAGACGCGCTGTTCTTCGATCTGCCGCTGCGTGTCGGCCTGCTGCAGGGCGCGCTGACGCTCGAAGTCCAGTTGCCGTTGCATCGCCATGTCTTGCGAGGCTTGTTGCCGCTGGAACTGCCGGTCCTCGGCCTGGCGATCGACCGTCATATTGCCGGCCATCCCGCCGACGGCGCCGCCGATGAGCATGGCAGAGGTGCTGCTGCCGAAGATCGCCCGGCCGGCGCCGGCGCCAAGCGCCGCACCGCCCACGGTTCCCACTCCGGGTCCGCCGCTGCCGCTTTCGCAGGCGGCCAGGGTGAGTGCGACGAGACCGGCCAGCAGCACGGTGCGCGGAGTGGCGAATGAGCCTCTGATGGTGAGTTCCATGATCGTCACTCCTTCGCCACGTCAGCGGTCGCCGCGGCGACCATTTCGTCAAACGACAGGGCATTATCTTTGTTGGTGTCGGCTGCCCTGAATGCCTTCATTTTGTACGTCATCACCTCCGTGAAGGTGAGGAAGCCGTCGCCATTCGCGTCGATCGCGGCGAAGCGCTTTGCGTCGTGAGCCCCGAGCTCCTTAGGGCTCAACTTGCCGTCCCGATCGAAGTCGAGGCCGGCAAAGGCGGCGGCGGCATCACGCACGAATTCGCCCTCGCTCACCAGGTCGTTGCCGTCGGTGTCGGCGGCTTCGAAGGCGATCTTTTCGTACACGACGCCGAAATCCATCGGATCCGGCAATTGCTCCGAATAGGCCTGAGCACCGGTCGAAAAGCCGGCCGTCGCAACCGCCAAGCTGCCCAGTAAGAGGAAGTATCCCGTTTTTCGCATAGCTCGCCCTCTATCCAGTTGCCTCATTCGCCCGTACCAGTTGGGCAGATATGGCCGGCAGTTGATCCGAAGCCGGGCGCCGGCGCAAGCTCCGCATAAGCGGAGGAGAAAGGGCAGGCAGTCCCGCCGCGGGATTGGTTTGCCGCGCCCTTATCAAAGGAGGAACCAGGGAGACATGGGAGCTGAAGACGAATGCGAACCTCGACACGCGGGCTAGCATACGTCCGCGTAAGCCCCCGAATCCGTGGCGCTAAGACACAAGTCATCGCGGGCGAGTATTGGATTTTGACATCGATCGTCGGGCTCGTGCCCGGCGCGCGTGCTTTGTGCACGGCAAGGCCGTCGACCGCCGGTTGCTAATTCACGTTTGCTCGATCACCCCGATGCCGGCCTCAACCAGGTGAGGGAGAGGGAACCTGCCTTCCCAGGCGGCTGTTTAGGGTCCAATGCTTCCCGCAACCCGGACCGGCGTCCTGCCGAACGCGGGTTCCCCACCGAAGGACGGCGCTCATGACACAGACGGTTGGTGATTTCTTCTGGCAGCGCCTTTACGGCTGGGGCGTGCGGACGGTGTTCGGTTATCCCGGCGACGGCATCAACGGCCTGTTGGGAGCGTTGCAGCGGGCCGAGGACAAGATCACCCTTGTTCAGGTCCGCCACGAGGAGATGGCGGCATTCATGGCCGCGGCCTACGCCAAGTTCACCGGACGGTTGGGCGTCTGCCTCGCCACGTCCGGCCCTGGCGCGTCGCACCTGATTACCGGTCTGTACGATGCGCGCCTTGACCACATGCCGGTGCTGGCGATCGTCGGCCAGCAGGCCCGGGCAGCGCTGGGCGGCCACTATCAGCAGGAACTCGACCTCGTCAGCATGTTCAAGGACGTCGCTGGGGCGTACGTGCAGCAGGCGGCGGTGCCGGCGCAGGTGCGGCACCTCGTTGACCGGGCGGTGCGCACCGCCCTGGGGGAGCGCCGGGTCGCCGCACTGGTCTTTCCCAACGACCTGCAGGAACTCGCCTATGAGGCACCGCCGCGCAAGCACGGGACGCTCCATTCCGGCGTCGGCTACACCGCGCCGCGGGTGGTTCCCCATGACGAGGACCTGCGCCGCGCTGCCGACGTTCTCAATGCCGGCAACAAGGTGGCGCTGCTGGTCGGCGCCGGCGCGCTGCACGCGACCGACGAGGTGATCGCCGTCGCCGACAGGCTCGGCGCCGGCGCGGCCAAGGCGCTGCTCGGCAAGGCGGCCTTGCCGGATGATCTGCCCTGGGTCACCGGTTCGATCGGGCTGCTCGGGACCAAGCCGAGCTGGGAGCTGATGACTGGCTGCGATACGCTGCTGATGGTCGGCTCCGGCTTCCCTTACTCCGAGTTCCTGCCCAAGGAGGGCCAGGCGCGGGGCGTGCAGATCGACATCCAGCCGAACATGCTCAGCATTCGCTATCCAATGGAGGTGAACCTCGTCGGCGACGCCGGCGAGACGCTGCGGGCGTTGCTGCCACTGCTCAAGACAAAGCCGGACGGATCCTGGCGGAACACGATCGCTAAGAGCACTGCCGACTGGTGGCAGACCCTGGAGGCGCGGGCAAAGGCTTCTGCCGATCCCGTCAACCCGCAGCGGGTGGTCTGGGAGCTGTCGTCGCGGGTGCCGGACCGCGCCATCATTACCAGTGACTCGGGCTCCTGCGCCAACTGGTATGCCCGCGATCTGCGTGTGCGCCGGGGGATGATGGGCTCGCTGTCGGGCGGCCTTGCTTCCATGGGCGCGGCGGTGCCCTACGCCATCGCGGCCAAGTTTGCCCACCCCGACCGGCCGGTGATCGCCCTCGTCGGCGACGGCGCCATGCAGATGAACAACATGGCGGAGCTGATCACCATCGCCAAGTACTGGCACGAGTGGGCAGACCCGACCTGTGTCGTCTGTGTCTTCAATAATGAGGACCTCAATCAGGTCACGTGGGAGCAGCGGGTGATGCAGGGAGACCCGAAGTTCAAGGCCTCCCAGGAGTTGCCCAACGTTCCCTACCACAGCTTCGCGGAGCTGATCGGCCTCAAGGGTGTCTACATCGATCACCCGGACGCCCTCGGCCCGGCCTGGGAGCAGGCTTTGGCGGCCGGCCGGCCGGTGGTGCTGAACGTCAAAACCGATCCCAACGTGCCGCCATTACCGCCGCACATTACCCTTGAGCAGGCGCGGCAGTTCGCCGCATCGATGCTGAAGGGCGATCCCGACCGGGGCGGCGTGCTGCTGGGCACGGCGAAAGAAGTGCTCAGCACGCTGTTGCCGGGACGGACGTAAGCGCGGTCACCGGCCGATGGCATCGGTGGCGGCGCGCAGGCCGGCAGCGCCAGCAGGTCCTCGAAGAGGAGCGGCGTCTTTCCCCGGCAGCGATGGGGCCGGCGGCATCGCTGCCGCTCTCATAGGCCTCGGGGTGATTGCCGTCGGTGGCGCGTTGCTGTGGCGCCGGCATAAGTCCGGCCCCTGGAACGAAGAACCAGCCCATACTGCACCGCCGCCCGGACCGATGAGGCCGTCGGTAAGGACCAAACGGCTGGTACGGGTGATCGCAGCGCGCCGCCTCAGCCGCGCGGCCGGCGTCATCGCCTTTTCGGCGCTTGCTGACAGTGGCATCGAGCACTACCGGGGCGCCTATCACAACCCGGCGATGATCGCTCCGCCGCTGATCTCGGCGGCAATATTGGCGGTGAGCGTCCACGGCACGGCCGATGAGCGGGCGATCACCCATCGCGTCCGTCACGGCACCTCCGTCGCCGCCGCGCTCACCGGCTTTATCGGCCTCGGATTTCACCTCTACAACATAACCAAGCGGCCGGGCGGGCTCTCATGGATGAACCTGTTCTACGGAGCTCCCCCCGCGGCGCCGGCCGCCGTCGCCCTCGCCGGGCTGCTTGGCTACGGCGCCGAACGTGTCCGCGACGCTGCGGTGCAGACACGCCCGGTGATCCTAGGTTTGCCCGCCGGCCGCGCGCTGGCAGCGATTTGCAGTGCCGGGCTGCTCGCCACCGTCGGCGAGGTGGCGCTGCTCCACTTCCGCGGCGCCTATCACAACCCGGCAATGTTCTTGCCGGTCGCCATACCGCCCGCGGCCGCTGTTCTGCTGGGAAATGCTGCCTTCGGCCGCAAGGGGATCGACCGCCGCTTTACCCGCTGGGCGTTGCGCGCGACCGCGGTGCTCGGCTTCGCCGGTGTCGGCTTTCACGCCTACGGCATCTCGCGCAACATGGGCGGCTGGCGCAACTGGTCTCAGAACATTCTCAGTGGCCCGCCGCTGCCGGCGCCGCCCAGCTTCACTGGCCTGGCCCTTGCCGGCCTCGCAGCGCTCGGCTTGATGGACGATCATCCCGATGCATGACCCCACCGACAGCCGCTTTCCCGGCTACGACGTTCTTGCCAAGTGGGACTCGCCCTCGTGGAACGAGCCGACGCGCCAGGTGATCGCCCGGCGGCTGGCGATCCGGGAGGAACCGCAGTTCTTTAGCCCTGCCGAGTGGGCGACACTGCGGGCGGTCTGTGCCCGCGTCGTCCCACAGCCTGCCGACCGTGCGGCGATTCCGGTGGCCGGACTGGTCGACCACAAGCTGCAATCGGGGCAGGGCAATGGCTATCGCGATGTCCGGCTGCCGGAACTGGGCGCCGCCTGGCGGTGCGGGCTGAAGGCGCTCGAAGCGGAGGCGCGGCGGGCGCACGGCAGGTCGTTCGACCGGCTGGAGCCGCAGCAGCAGGATAGCCTGCTGGGCCAGGCGGAGGCTGGCAAGCTGAGCCATCCGGCGTGGGGTCGGATGCCCACGGGTCTCTTCTTCAAGGAGTGCCTCCTGCGCGACATCGTCCAGGCCTACTACGCCCATCCCACCGCGTGGAGCGAGATCGGCTTCGGCGGCCCGGCCAGCCCGCGCGGCTACGTGCGCATGGGCTTCGACCGGCGGGACCCTTGGGAAGCGGCGGAAGCGAAGGCGGCCGATCCCGCTGCTGCCCCCGCTGCTGACCAGGCCAGGAGTGCGAACCGCCGTGTCGGATGATCCACTGACCACACCGCGCGCCCGCGACGGCCGGGCGCCCGACGCCTTCTCTATTGGCGGCTGGCTTCCCATGCGCGGCCATCGCGACGATGACGAGGTGGACTTTGCCATTGTCGGAACCGGTGCCGGCGGCGGTACGCTCGCCTGCCGGCTGGCCGAAGCCGGCTTCTCTGTCGTCGCTTTCGATGCCGGCCCTTATTGGCGGCCGCTTGAGGACTTTGCCTCCGACGAGACCGAACAGAGCAAGCTCTACTGGACCGACGAACGGTTGTGCGATGGCGACAACCCCCTCCAACTTGGTAGCAACAACAGCGGCAAGGCGGTCGGCGGCAGCACCGTCCACTTCGCCATGGTCTCGCTGCGCTTCCGTCCGGAGTGGTTCAAGGCGCGCAGCCTGCTCGGTTACGGCGTCGACTGGCCGCTCGACTGGCGGGAGATGTGGGGCTATTACCGCGAGGTCGAGCAGGCGCTGAAGATTTCAGGGCCGGTCCGCTACCCCTGGGGTCCGAGGCGGCCGCGCTATCCCTACCGCCCGCATGAGCTGAATGCCGCGGCGCTGGTGCTCGCCAAGGGATGCGAAGCGTTGGGGATCGAGTGGGCGCCGACGCCGCTCGCAACCGTCTCGGCACCGCGCGGCAAGTCGCCGCCCTGCGTCTATCGCGGGATGTGCACCATCGGGTGCTCCACCAACGCCAAGCAGAGCGCGCTGATCACCTGGATCTCCCGCGCCATTGCTGCCGGGGCCGAGATCCGCGACCTCGCCATGGTTGGGCAGGTGGAAACCGGCCGCTCCGGCCGCGTCACCGGAGTGCATTATTGCCGCGAAGGCCGCTGGCGCTTTCAGCGCGCCCGCAACGTGGTTGTGGCCGGCTACGCCATCGAAACGCCGCGCTTGCTGCTGCTTTCAGCCAACTCGCGTTACCCGGAGGGTCTCGCTAACAGCTCCGGGCTGCTCGGCAGGAACCTGATGGTCCAGGCCAATCAGGCGGTTTGGGGGACGATGGAGCAGGAGATCCGCTCCTACAAGGGGCCGCCGTCGCTGGCACTCACCGAGCACTGGAACTATGCCGACGGGCAGAAGGACTTTGACGGCGGCTATTGCTACATGAGCCAGGGACCGCTGCCGGCGGGATGGGCAACGACGCAGGCGACAGCCCACGGATTGTGGGGGCAGGCGCTGATCGACGAGATGCAGAACTACAATCACAGTGTCGGGCTGAAGATTGTCGGTGAGACGCTGCCGCAGGAACGCAACCGGGTCACCCTCGCCGATGAGAAGGACCAGTACGGCCTGCCCATCGCCCGCGTCACCTACTCCTACTGCGAGAACGACAGGCGGCTTATCGCCCACGCGCTGGGGTTCATGCGCGAGGCGCTGGCCGCCGCGGGAGCGGACAAGCTCTGGGAGGAAGCCGAGGATACCTGTCACCTCAACGGAACGGCGCGGATGGGCGACGATCCCCGATCCAGCGTTGTCGATGCCGACTGCCGGAGCTGGGACATTCCCAACCTTTGGATTTGCGACGGATCGGTCTTCCCCACCGTCGGCGGCGTCAACCCCTCCCTTACCATCCAGGCGATCGCCTGCCGGACGGCGGACCGCATCCGCGCTCTGGCCGGCCGCGGCGAGCTGTAGCGCGGCTTCACGCCTCGCCCGATCGGGCCGTGGCTTTCTGGCGCCCTTTGCCGCGACGCTCCGGCGACAGCGCCTCGATCTCGACGAAGATGCGGCTGACATCCGGATGCGATCGGCGGATGTTGTCCTCGATCCGGCTGATGGCGTCCGTGACCTCACCCAGCGCCAGTCCCCGGTGAAAACGGATATCCAGGTTCAGCAGGATAGCGTGCGGCCCAAAGTACGTCGTCAGCAGGCGCGCAGCCCTATCGACGGCCGGGTCGGCCTCGATGAGGCGGCGGATCTCAGCGAGTGTCTCCGGCTCCACGGCCTCGCCGACCAGGAGGCCTTTGCTTTCTGCGGCGAGGATCACCGCGACGCCGGCCAGCAGCACACCGATAAGGATGGAGGCAGCACCGTCGAAGAGGGGATTGTCCAACAGGGTGCCGAGGGTGACCCCGGCAAGTGCCACGATCAGGCCGATGAGTGCTGCGGAATCCTCCAGCAGAATCGTGATCAGCGTTGGATCTTTGCTGGTATGCACCGCGTGAATCAGGCCCCGTCGCGCACCGGATCTGCGGAATTGCCGATAGGCGACGACCCAACTCGTCCCCTCGAAGAGAAGAGCGGCGCCGATGACAATGTAGTTCCAGGTGGGATCGATGATCGGCCGGGGATCGATCAGATGAATCACGCCTTCATAAAACGACATCCCGCCCCCGACGGCGAAGATCATCACCGCAGCGATCAGCGTCCAGAAGTACAATTCCTTGCCATAGCCGAAGGGATGTTGCGCGTCAGCGCGTTTGCGACTTTGCCGCATGCCGACGAGCAGCAGAACCTGGTTGCCCGTATCGACGAGCGAGTGGATCCCCTCGGACAGCATTGCCGAGCTGCCGGTGAGTGCGGCAGCGGTAAACTTGCTGGCAGCAATGGCGAAGTTGGCGGCCAAGGCGGCAAACACCGCGCGCTTCGATTCCTGTGCCATGGCTCCCTTCTTACTCCCCCATGTTGGTGTGCAAGCCCGCGCGGCTGCTGAGGCGAACCTCCGGCGCGGCGTAAGGTTCCGGACGCCGGTTGTCCGGTTGCCGCGGCAAAGGAACCCCGAGGCGATGGCGCCGTTCCTAGGTGCACAGAGCAAGGGTAGGAGGCCATGACCTCACATCGCACCATCGTCATTGCCGGCGCTTCGGCCGGTGTCGGGCGCGCGACTGCCGTGGCATTCGCCCGCCGCGGCGCCCGGATCGGACTGGTTGCGCGCGAAGCGGAGTCGCTTCTGGAAACGGCGGCGCAGGTGAACCGGGCGGGCGGTGACGGGCTGGCGCTGCCGCTGGACGTGGCCGACGCTGAAGCGGTTGCCGGCGCCGCCGATCGGGTCGAGCGGGAGCTGGGACCGATCGATCTGTGGATCAACGCCGCGATGCTCACCGTCTTCTCACCCATCGAGAAGCTGGACGCAGACGAGATCCGCCGGGTTACCGAGGTGACTTACCTCGGCTCCGTAAATGGCATCCTGGCCGCTCTGCCCCACATGCGCCGGCGCGACCGCGGCACAATCCTGCAGGTCGGCTCGGCGCTCGCCTATCGCGGCATTCCGCTGCAGGCTGCGTACTGTGGTGCGAAGTTTGCCATTCGCGGCTTTCTGAGTTCCCTGCGCAGCGAACTGGTCCACGACGGCAGTGGTATCCGCGTCTGCATGGTGGAGCTGCCGGCAGTGAACACGCCGCAGTTCAACTGGGCCCGCGCCCATATTGCCGGCAAGCCGCGCCCGGTCGCGCCGGTCTTTCAACCGGAAGCAATCGCCGAAGCGCTGGTCGCGGCGGCCGGGGATCCGCGCCGGGAATACTGGCTCGGGTATTCGTCGGTCAAGACGATCATCGGCGCACAGCTGATGCCGGAGTTTCTCGATGGCTATCTCGCCCGGCATGTCGTCTCCGGCCAGCAGGACGATGAGCCGGTAAATCCGGGGCGGATCGACAACCTGATGGTGCCGGCACCGGCCGGCATGCATCGCGCCCATGGGCGCTTCGATGACGAAGCGCGGATGGATCCGGTGCTGGTCGATCCGACGGCGGTACGGCGGGTCGTCATCGGCACGGGCTTGGCCCTGGCCGCCGCGGCGGGCGCCGGCATCGCCCTCGCGATACAAAGCCGCGCCACGCAGAAGACCTCGCCCCGGCTTGCCCGGCACGCAGCCGAGCGCCGGGAACGTCCTGCAGCCTGAGCGGCGATGGTGCCGGTAGCCCCCATCGTGAAAGTTGACGCGGCGGCGTTTGTCATTCCCACCAACCTCCCTGAGTCGGACGGCACGATTGAATGGGACGCGACAACGCTGGTCCTCGCCTCGGTTCACGCCGGCGGGCGTTGCGGCCTGGGCTATGCCTACGGCGATGGCGCCGCCGTGCACCTGATCGAGGCGACGCTGGCTCCGAAGGTCCGTGGCTGTGACGCCTTCGCGGTGCGCGCGGCCTGGGACGCGATGGTGCAGGCCGTCCGTAATACTGGCCGTCCTGGGGTCGCATCAACGGCGCTCTCCGCGGTCGATGTGGCCCTGTGGGACTTGAAGGCAAAGCTGCTCGATCTGCCTTTGGTCCATCTGCTCGGCGCGGTGCGGCCGGCGATTCCGGCCTACGGCAGCGGCGGTTTCACCTCCTATTCCGATGCGCAACTGGCGGCGCAGCTCTCGGGGTGGGCGCAAGCCGGGCTGCGCGAGGTAAAGATGAAAGTGGGGCGGGAGCCATCCCGCGACCCGCAGCGCGTCCGGCTGGCGCGCGAGGCGATCGGGGCCGAGACCGGCCTGTTCGTCGATGCCAATGGTGCGTACGACGTAAAGCAGGCCCTGCAGATGGCGGAGGCCTTCGCCGTAGAGAACGTCGGATGGTTCGAGGAGCCGGTTTCCTCCGACGATCTTGCAGGGCTGCACACCCTCGTCCAGCGCGCCCCGCCCCGGATGGAGATCGCCGCCGGGGAGTACGGACACGACGCCATCTACTTTCGCAGGATGCTGGCCGCCGGCGCCGTCGATGTGCTTCAGGCTGACGCCACCCGCTGCGGCGGCATCACCGGCTTTCTCGTCGCGCACGACCTGGCCGATGCCTGGAGCAGGCCGCTTTCGGCGCATACCGCACCGACGCTGCACGGCCACCTCGGCTGCACCTGCCCGCGGGTCCGGAACGTCGAATACTTCCACGACCATGCCCGCATTGAGCCGCTGCTCTTCGAGGGGGCGCTTGTCCCGCGCGATGGCCTGCTGGCGCCGGATCTCTCCCGGCCGGGATTGGGACTCACCTTAAAGCAGGCCGACGCCGACCAATATGCCGCCTGACGGAGGCGAAGGAGCCGAGATGGCGAACGAACCGCTTGGAAAGAGGCGATGGGCGATTGCAGAGGGTTTCATCCCGGGAACGAGCACCGGCACCGATCGGGCGTTTGAAAGCCACGAAACCGCCTGCCTGCTGAACACCGGCCTCACCGATGCTCACGTGGAGATCACCTTCTACTTCGCCGACCGCGAGCCGGTCGGACCGTACCGGGTAACCGTCGGCAGCCGGCGCACCTTTCACCTGCGCTTCAACGACCTGAACGACCCGGCACCGGTGCCGCGCGATATCGACTATGCCAGCGTCATTGAGGCCGACGTGCCCATTGTCGTCCAGCACACCCGGCTCGACTCCCGCCAGTCGGCGCTGGCTTTGATCTCGACCATCGCCTTCGCCGCGGACTGACGGCAGCGCCGCCTCCGGCCCGCGCCATACGCCCTGCCCGGCCGGCAGAGGGCCGGGCATCAGCGTTCAGCGATCTCAGCGCCCCGCTCCCAGTGCCCGCCACGCGGACCGCTTTCCCGGGCGAGGTGAAGCTATTTCCCTTGCCGCACTCAGTCATGCGCCCGGCAATGGGCTGGTCCGGCGCGGCCACGCGCCAGGTTGTGGGCGGAGTTGATCAGAGCGACATGCGAAAACGCCTGGGGAAAGTTGCCGACGAGGCGCTTCTCGACGGTATCGTACTCTTCGGATAACAAGCCGACGTCGTTGCAGACGGAAACCAGCCGCTCGAACAACTGCTCGGCCTCGTCGATACGGCCGGCGAGCGCGAGATTATCGACAAGCCAGAAGCTGCACGGCAGAAACGCGGCTTCCCCCGCCGGGAGCCCGTCGACGCTCGGATCGCTGGTATATCGCTGAATAAACCCGTCGCTCTTCAGGTTTTGCTGGATCGCCGCGACGGTTCCAGCGACGCGCGGGTCCGTTGCCGGAAGGAAGCCCACCAGCGGCATCAGCAGCAGTGCGGCGTCCAGCGTTTCACCGCCGTAGAATTGGGTGAATGCTCCGATCTGGTCGTTGAAGCCGTTATCAAGGACGTCGTCATGGATCGATTTGCGCAGACGACTCCACTCGTCAAGCGGGGCATCCATACCAAACTTCTCAGCATCCTTTATGGCGCGATCGAAGGCCACCCACGCCATCATCTTCGAATGGGTGAAGTGTCGGCGCGGGCCTCTGACCTCCCAGATTCCCTGGTCCGGCTGCGTCCAGGCCTCGGCAAGGAACCGCAGCAGCGCCCGCTGCACGCGCCAGCCGTCAGGGCGAAACGACAGACCTTGTGTCCGCGCGGCGTGCAGGGCATCCATGATCTCGCCATAGATGTCGAGCTGGCGCTGAGAATGCGCGGCATTGCCGATCCGCACTGGCCGGCTGTCCTCGTAGCCGCACAGCCAGTCCAGCTCCAATTCCTCTATGCGCCGCTCGCCCGCGATGCCGTAGGCAATCTGCAGGCGCGACGGCTCGCCGGCTACTGCCCGCAGCAGCCAGTCCCGCCACGCCGCCGCCTCGTCTTCATAGCCGGAAGCGACCAGCGCCAGCAGGGTGAAGGTGGCGTCGCGGACCCAGCAGTATCGATAGTCCCAGTTGCGCTTTCCCCCCAGGGCTTCCGGCAGGGAGGTGGTCGGCGCCGCGACGATGCCGCCGGTCGGCAAATGGGTCAGGGCCTTCAGGGTCAGAAGCGAGCGGACCACGTGCGTGCCCCACGGCCCGTCGTAGCGGCACTGTTCGGCCCAACCCTTCCACCAGGCCTCCGTCTGCCGCAGCGCCTCCTCGGGATCGATGGGCGGCGGAGGCGAGCAATGCGACGGATACCAGGTCAGCTCGAACGGGATCCGGTCGCCTTCGCGAACCGTAAACTCCGCGACAGTGCTGTGGTCTTCGCCATGGGTCTGCACCGGCGTCCGCAGACATACGCCATCCGGCCCGGCGACCGCGCGCAGCTCCTCATTCTTGTTGGTAACCCAAGGAACGATGCGGCCGTAATCGAAGCGGAACCGCAAGACTGTCTTCATCGGCACGGCGCCGCTCCGGCCGCACACAATCCTGATTACATCGGCGCGGCGGTCGACGCCGTCGTTCAGCGGCATAAAATCGAGGAGTGAAACCACCCCATCAGCCGTTTCGAACTCCGTCTCCATAATCATCGTGTGCTGGCGATATCGGCGGCGCGATGCCCGGACCTCAGCGCATGGCGAAAGCGACCATGCGCCCTTCTCGTCAGTGCCGATGAGCGCCGCAAAGCATGCGGGCGAGTCGAATCGCGGCAGACAGAGCCAGTCAATGGATCCGTTCCGCCCGACCAGCGCCGCTGTGCGCATGTCGCCGATCAGTGCGTAATCTTCGATTGGAAGCGCCATGGTCCCCGACAAAGCTGAGATAACCCCAAAGCAAACACCGCGGGCCGTTTCTGCGTTCCCTGCGAAGCCGCAACCGGCGCTCCAACCACGCATCTGTGAGCGAACCGTTGCGGCGGTGCCAGCAATACGAAGCGCCGCGCCTACATCGCTTCCTTCACGCCCTTGCGGACCAGCCACCAGTTGACCGGGTAGCTCGTGACAAACCCGCACAGCATGGCGATCTGCATCATGAACCAGAACTCAAAGCTATCGACCCGCAGCTCCGCGGCAAGGGTTCGGCGAAAAAGGTAGAAATAGGCGAAGGCCATGAAACCATACATGCCGACCTGCCAGGCCGTCAGCGATGCCGCATCGGCTTTCACCGCCTGGACGAGCGCCTGCCCGACCGACAAGTTACGCATTGGCTTTACCGTAAAGTATTGGAAGGCAATGCCGAAGGCGAAGGCGAAGATGTAATCGAGGATCCAAACGGCGAACATAAGTGCCGGTGACGAGCCCAAGAGAGATCAGGATCTCAACCGGGAAATCATCGATCGCCCGAATACCGCGATAGGCGATGAAACCCGAGACTAATCCAAGAATCGCGCCGCCGAGGGCCTCGTGGAAAAACAGCTCGGCGACCTGGCTTAACCCGACTTGGCCGCCTTGTCCTGCCGAGGCAATCGCCGCCACGATCGTAAACGTCACAACGCCGACGCCGTCATTGAACAGCGACTCGCCCGCCATATCGGTTTCAAGCTCCTTCGGCACCCGAACTTCTTTCAGCGTGCTGAGCACGGCGATTGGATCGGTGGGGCTGATCAGCGCCCCGAAGACAAGCGCCCAGGCGAACGGCAGATCCGCGCCGAAGATGCGCGCCAGCCTCCAGGCACCGTAGCCAACAACCGCTGTCGAGATCAGTACGCCACCGGTCGCCATCAGCGATACCGAATAAGCCCTGCTCCTGAGCCTGGAGGCATCGACATTGAGGGCCCCGGCGAAGAGCAGGAACCCCAGCATTCCCTGCAGCACGGCCTCCTTGAAATGGACTTGCCTGACCAGAGTCGTCAATTCCTGGTAGAGCATGACGTCCGTGAACCAGAGCTCGAGTCCGAGCAGAAGGATAGACGCCACAAGTCCGAACAGCAGCAGGCCGATGGACTGGGGGAGCCGGATATACCGGTGGTTCACCCAAGCGAATGCGCTTGTCAGCACCAGCAATACGGCGATCAGCTCGAAGATGGCCATAATGGACAGGCGATTAGTCTCGGGATCCGGGGCCTGCCTGGCTCCCGGCAGAGGGCATCACGCCGCGCAACCCCGAGAAATCCGGCGACGCTTTAGCGAAACCAGGGTTGGATGAATGACCGAAAGGCGCCTCGGCTGGAAATTGCGATTCTCACCCGCGCACCGCCGCCTCGATCGCGGCGACTTCAATCTTCCGCATCTCCATCATCGCCTCGAACGCGCGCTTCGCCACAACCCCGCCCTTGGCCATTGCCTCGGTCAGGACGCGCGGCGTGATCTGCCACGACAGACCCCATTTGTCCTTGCACCACCCGCACGCGCTTTCCGCACCGCCGTTGCCGACAATCGCGTTCCAATACCGGTCGGTCTCCGCCTGGTCGTCGGTGGCGATCTGAAATGAGAATGCCTCGCTTTGCTTGAACGCGTCCCCGCCGTTGATGCCCATGCACGGCACGCCGCACACCGTGAAATTGACAGCCAGGACATTGCCCGCCTTACCGCCGGGAAAGTCGGACGGTGCCCGGTATACCGCGCCGACCGTGCTGTCGGGAAAGGTCCGGGCGTAAAAGCGCGCGGCCTCTTCTGCGTCATGGTCGTACCACAGGCAGATCGTGTTCTTTGTCATCGTTATTCTACCTCCCCGAGTGTTCTCTTATGTCCGTTGAAGGCTGGAGAGGCCAAGTGGGAGAGGAAGCCGGAAACGGCACTCTTCGTTCTCAGAGGTCCTTTGATTAGTGGTAGCGGAGGAGGGACTCGAACCCCCGACACGCGGATTATGATTCCGCTGCTCTAACCAGCTGAGCTACTCCGCCACGGAGGCTGCATCTCATCCAAAGCGCCGGGCGTTGTCAAGATTGGCCGGCAGAACCCGCAGGGCTATCGCATTTGGCCGAGTACGGATCTGGCGAAGTCGTCGGACCATCCGGAGCGTTTTCGCTTGCGGCGGATGGAGATGCCGGGGCGTGCGCGC
>Ga0209571_1000180_pt1 | contig 121991 bp, 104 predicted proteins | sample EBPBio102011_DNA_FD_185866 | JGI IMG/M metagenome (GOLD analysis project Ga0209571, IMG submission 185866) | Wastewater treatment Type I Accumulibacter community from EBPR Bioreactor in Madison, WI, USA - Reactor 1_1/10/2011_ DNA (SPAdes)... | ecosystem: Engineered > Bioreactor > EBPR >...
GCGTCCACAGTAGGGAAAAGGAGGGGGAAACCCTCGGAAAAGCCAGAAAATCAAGGAAATCCGGCTTTTTTGTTCCGCATAGTGAAATTCGCGGACTTGGCCGGAATCAAGTCCGACAGGCTGCTAGGAGCTTGCGTCGGACGATGGCCGTCCCTGCAGCCACTCGGGAAGTTCCCGATCGCCAGCGTTTTCAATGATGTATTGACGGATCAGTTTCCTGACCACCTGGGACGGCGTCAGATCGTGAGCCGTGCAGATTTCTTCGAAGATCCTCTTCTTGACAGGGTCGACGAGAATGGTCAAGCGAGCGGTTCGGTTTTCCATATCGGCACATTTCATGTGAGTTTGATTGTCGTTGCAATGGTAACAGAAGCGCATATAATTGGCGCTTGATGCACACGATACCAGAAAATCTCGTTGATGCGGTTTGCTCCGGCCAAGGCCGCAACAGTATTCGCGCACCCCGCTTTTCGCCGCTTCCGAAGGCGTTTTCTGGAACTCCGGACGGTATGTGGTTCCCTATCCGTGGTGGTCGAGACGCGCTGACTTCCCACGCATGCGAAACCATTTTTCGTGAACCAGGCGACGCAAGCGCGGCCAGCGAAAATCTGCGGTGCGCCAGTTGCCACTGATCAGCACGGGCGTTTTCCTGGATCCGACCAGCTGGGTACATCTGGACTGGATCCTGCTGGTTGTTGCTGCGTGGCTGCTGATTGGCGTCGCAGGGGTGTTCGCCTTGCACCGCCTGGCCCTGGTGGCCAGAGTGCTGTTTCCTGCCGGCGGGGCCTTCGGCCTGCTCTTGTTCGGCGTCGCTCTGAGCGCGATTCTCAGCTCGCCGGAGGTGGCGGTGTTGCCCTTCGGGCTGCCAGGTCTGCCCTTCCATTTTCGCCTCGACAGCCTGTCTGCGTTCTTCCTGATGATCATCGGAGGCGTTGCCGCCGGTGTGTCCGCATTTGCGGCTGGCTACTTCCGCAAGGGCGAAGGCACGCCGCCCGGCTTGTTGGCGCTCGAATACCACATCTTTCTGGCCAGCATGGTCCTTGTCGTTCTCGCTGACGACGCCTACGCCTTCATGGTGATGTGGGAAACGATGGCCCTGTCGTCTTTTTTCCTGGTCACCGCCAACCACCGCATCGCCGAGATCCAGCGAGCAGGCTACCTCTACCTGCTGATCGCGCATGTCGGCGCTCTCGGCATCCTGTTGTGCTTCGGCATCCTGCAGGCGGATACCGGCGACTACACGTTTGCCAACATGCGCTCGCAGGAGATTTTGCCGGACCGGGCATCGATCGCTTTCCTGCTGGCGCTATTCGGTTTCGGCGCCAAGGCGGGCATCGTACCGCTGCACGTCTGGCTTCCCGAGGCACATCCGGCGGCGCCGTCGCCCGTCTCCGCGCTGATGAGCGGGGTCATGTTGAAGACGGCCATCTACGGTTTGCTGCGGATCATTTTCGATCTGCTCGGCACGCCCGTGTGGTGGTGGAGCCTGGTGCTGCTGGCGTTCGGCCTGGCGACCGCGCTGTTCGGTGTCGTCTTCGCGGCAGTGCAGGTCGATATGAAACGCCTGCTGGCCTATTCATCGATCGAGAACATTGGTTTGCTGTTCACCGGCATCGGCCTGGCGGTGTTGTTCTCGACCCAAGGCATGCCTGTGATGGCGGCATTGGCGTTGACCGCCGTGCTCTACCATGTGGCCAGCCATGCCTTCTTCAAAGGGCTGCTTTTTATCGGCACCGGCGCGGTCCTGCACGCCACCCTCGAACGCAACCTCGGCAAGCTCGGTGGTTTGATCCGCAGCATGCCCTGGGTGGCCTGGGCCATGCTGATCGGTGTTCTGGCCAGCGCCGGCTTGCCGCCCTTTGGCGGCTTTGTCTCCGAGTGGCTGCTGCTGCAGAGCTTCCTGTTCTCGCCGGATTTGCCGAGTTCATTCCTCAACATGCTGATTCCCGTGGTCGCCGCCCTGATCGCACTGGTCGCCGCGCTCGCCGGCTATACCATGGTCAAGTTCTTCGGCGTCATTTTCCTCGGCCAGCCACGCGAGGAGAAGCTGGCGCAGGCGCATGATGCCGGCCGCTGGGAGCGTGCCGGCATGGCCTGGCTGGTCGCCGGATGCATTGCGCTCGGACTGTTTCCGGTGCAGTTCATCGCCCTCATCGATCCGGTGACGCAGTTGCTGGTCGGCTCTGGCCTTGCCAAGACGGTCGGCAGCAGCGGCTGGCTGCTGGCGCCGGTGGCGATCGAGCGCGCGAGCTACGGGCCGGCGATCTTCCTGCTCGGCGTCGCTGCAAGCTTCGCGCTCGCCTTCCTGCTGGTGCGCCTCTTCTACCACGGCCGCGTGCGGCGCGCGGCGCCCTGGGACTGCGGCTTCCCCTGGCAGAACGCCCGCATGCAGGATACCGCCGAAGGTTTCGGACAACCGATTCGGCAAATCTTCGAACCCTTCTTCCGCTGGGAGCGCGAGCTGCCGACGGCTTTCGATGCCGAGCCGCGCTATCGCGTCAGCGTCACCGACCCCTTCTGGCATTGGCTCTACCTGCCGCTGGCTGCCGCCGTCGAGCGTCTGGCACGGCTCATCGGTCTGTTGCAGCAGGGACGGATTGCGGTCTACCTGCTGTACAGCTTCGTAACCCTGATCACCGTGCTGCTGGTGGTCGAGCTATGACCTGGCTCGGCGCCTTCTCGCAACTGCTGGAGATCGTCCTGGCGCTGCTTCTGGCGCCCCTGCTCGGCGGCTGGATCAATCAATGGCGCGCCTGGCTGCAGAACCGCTCGGCGCCCGGCTTGCTGCAGCCGTACCGCACGCTGCACAAGCTCTTCAACAAGGAGTCGGTGCTTGCCGAGCACGCTTCGCCCCTGTTTCGCGGCGCTCCGTACATCGTTTTCGGCTGCATGGCGCTGGCCTGCGCAATCGTCCCAACGCTATCGACCGACCTGCCTCTTTCGCCAGCGGCAGATGCGATTGCCCTGGTCGGCCTGCTCGGAGTGGCGCGGGTATTCATTTCCCTGGCGGCCATGGATGTCGGCACTTCTTTCGGCACGCTGGGGGCGCGGCGTGAAATGCTGATCGGCTTTCTCGCCGAACCGGCGCTGCTGATGGTCCTGTTCTCGGCATCGCTGATCTCGAACTCGACCTCGCTGACGACCATCGTCGAGACGCTGGCGCATCGCGAGCTGGCCATCTATCCGAGTCTGGCTTTCGCCGGCGTCGCCTTCACCATGGTGTCGCTGGCCGAAAACGCCCGCGTGCCGGTGGACAACCCGGCGACGCACCTCGAACTGACGATGATTCACGAAGCGTTGATCCTCGAGTATTCGGGCCGTCATCTGGCGCTGCTCGAATGGGCCGCCAGCCTGAAGCTCTTCGCCTATTCGTGCATCGGGCTGGCGCTGTTCTTCCCCTGGGGCGTCGCCGAGGCGCAGGCGCCGCTGGCGCTGCTGCTGGCGATGCCGGCGCTGGTCCTGAAGCTGGCGATCGGCGGCGCCCTGCTGGCGTTACTCGAGACGCTCAGCGCCAAGATGCGCATCTTCCGCGCTCCGGAATTCCTCGCCACCGCGTTCCTGCTGGCGGTGATCGGCATGTTGGTCCACATCCTGGTACGACCGTGAGATGAGTGAATTCGTCGCCCAACTGATCAATCTGCTGGCGTCAACGCTGCTGATCCTCGCCTTTGCGATGATCTCGCAGCGGCGGATTCTGTCGCTGATTCACCTGTTCACCGCGCAGGGGGCCACGCTGGTCGCGGCGACGCTGGTGGTCGGCTACGCGACGGATCAGCCGCACCTCTACCTGTCGGCCGGCATCACCCTGGTGGTCAAGGTCATCCTGATTCCCTTGTTGCTGCATCGGGTGATCAATCGCCTCAACGTACGCTGGGATATCGAAACGCTGATCAACATCCCGACGACGATGATCATTGGCATCGTGCTCGTCATTTTCGCCTTCGACCTGGCGCTGCCGATCTCGAAGCTGTCGGCCAGTATCGCCCGCGGCACACTCGGCATCGCGCTCGCCTGCGTCTTGCTCTCGTTCCTGATGATGATTACCCGTGCCAAGGCGGTGCCTCAGGTGATCGGCTTCCTGTCAATGGAAAACAGCCTGTTCTTCGCCGCCACGTCGGCCACCTACGGCATGCCGATGGTCGTTGAACTTGGCATCGCTCTCGACGTGCTGGTCGGCATTCTGATTCTCGGCGTCTTCATGTTCCAGATTCGCGAGCAGTTCGACAGCCTCGACATCAGCCACCTCGAAAAGCTCAAGGAGGACTGACCTGGAAACGCTGTTCTACGTCCTCGGCATCCCCCTGCTTGGCAGCCTGGTTCTGGCGTTTACCGGGCAGCGAAACAGCGCGCGCGAAATCAATGTCGCGTTCAGCCTCGCAACCTTCGTCGCCACCTGCATGCTGACCGTCGAGATAGTCTCGGGTGGGCCGCAGCTGCTCTGGAAGCACGAATTCTTCATTGACCCGCTGAACGTTTTTCTGGTCACCCTGACCAGCTTTGTCGGCCTGACCACGGCCATCTTCTCGCGCCCTTACATGCGCATCGAGCAGGACCACGGCAAAATGACGCCGCAGCGGCAGCGCCTCTACCACAGCATGTATCAATTGTTCAGTTTCACGATGTTGCTGGCGCTGACCACCAACAACATGGGCATCCTGTGGGTGGCCATGGAGGCGGCGACGCTGACCACCGTGCTGCTGGTCAGCGTGTACCGGACAGCGGCCAGTCTCGAAGCAGCGTGGAAATACTTCATTCTCTGCGGCGTCGGCATCGCCCAGGCCCTGTTCGGGACGGTATTGCTGTACATGGCGGCGGAAAAGGTGATCGGCACCGAGGCGGGTGCATTGTTGTGGACCAATCTCGACGCGGTCAAGACACAGCTCGATCCGACCATCATTACCCTGGCTTTCGCTTTCCTGTTCATCGGCTACGGCACCAAGGTTGGCCTGGTGCCGATGCACAATTGGCTGCCGGATGCACATGCGGAGGGGCCGACGCCGGTTTCTGCGGTGCTGTCGGGCCTGCTGTTGAACGTCGCCGTGTATGCCCTTTTGCGCTGCAAGGTGCTCACCGACGGGGCCCTGGGCAACCCGCTCGCCGGCGAGCTGATGATGGGCTTCGGTCTCCTGTCGGTGGTCGTTGCGGCGTTCTTTCTGTCTCGGCAAAAGGACGTCAAGCGCATGTTTGCCTACTCGTCGATCGAGCACATGGGGCTGATCACCTTCGCTTTCGGCATGGGCGGCGCGATCGCCAACTATGCCGGCTTGCTGCACATGACGGTGCATTCGCTGATCAAGTCGGCGATTTTCTTTGCCGTCGGGCATGCCACGCAGAAGGCCGGGACGCAGAACATGGCCGACATCCGCGGTCTGATCAAGGTCAGTCCGCGGCTCGCCTGGGGGATGATGCTCGGCTCGCTGGCGATCCTCGGCATGCCACCATTTGGGGTCTTCGCCAGCGAATTTCTCATTCTCACCACGGCCATGCGCGACCATTCCTGGGCCACGCCATTCCTGCTGCTGGCCCTCGGCGTCGCTTTCGCCGCCGTCTTCAGCCGCGTCCAGCCGATGGCCTTCGGCGAAACCTCGCTCAAGAAGACGCTAGGCCACACGCCGGCGCTGTTCCCAGTGTTCGCGCATCTTGGTCTGGGCTTGATGCTCGGCCTGTATATCCCGCCGTACCTGCACGACTGGTATCGTCAGGCGGCGGCGATGATCGGCGGTTGAGGCGATGCGGATTTCCGGGTTCAGCCTCGATGGCGAACGCCTGCCGGCACCGCTGCCGATCTGGCGCGCTACGGTGCGCAGCGAAACCTGGCAGGTCCTCGCCCGGGCGCTGTCCGAGAACGGCGGACGGCTACTCACCCTCTGGGCGTCCGATCGCACGCACGGCGCGTCCGGCGGTCTGGTGATCTCGGCGGCCTATGCCGTTCCTGAAGGTCTGCTATGGCTCGATTTGCCGCTTGCCGAGCGGGCTGCGACCTATCCGGACCTGGTGCCATTCTTTCCCTGCGCAGGCCGCCTGCAGCGGGCGGCAGCCGATCTGCTCGGTGTCGTCGCCGAAGGCGTTTCCGACCGGCGCCCGTGGCTCGACCACGGCGCCTGGCCAGAAAACTACCGGCCGCTGCGCCGTGATCAATCACCCCGGGCCGCTGGTCCACATCGAGAAGTCACCGACTACGCCTTCGTTCGCGTCGAAGGCGACGGCGTGCATGAGATCCCGGTCGGACCGGTCCATGCAGGAATCATCGAACCGGGGCACTTTCGCTTCTCGGTCGTCGGCGAGAAGGTACAGCGCCTTGAGCAACGCCTGGGCTACAAACACAAAGGGATCGAAAAACGATTCACCGAGCTGCCGGCACTCCAGGCGCATCGGCTGGCCGGGCGGATGTCGGGTGATTCGACTGTCGCTTACGGCTGGGCTTACTGTATGGCGCTGGAATCTCTGGCGGGCTGCGAGATTAGCGAACGTGCGAGTTGGCTGCGGGCGCTGCTGCTCGAACGCGAACGGGTGGCCAACCACCTCGGCGACCTCGGGGCGCTCGGCAACGATGCGGCGTTCGCCTTCGGGCTGGCCCAGTTCTCGAGGCTCAGGGAAGACTGGCTTCGCCTCGCCAAGGACGCCTTTGGTCACCGCCTGATGATGGACGTTGTCGTTCCGGGTGGCGTGACAGCCGATGTCGATCAAGCGACTGCCGCCAGCTTGGCCGACCAGTGCGACCGAATAGAGCGTGAAGTGCAGGAACTGCGCCAGATTTACGACGAGCACGCCGGCCTGCAGGACCGCTTCCTGACCACCGGCCGGGTGTCGCCGGGGCTGGCCGCGCGACTGGGCCTCACCGGCCTGGCGGGGCGCGCCAGCGGCCAGGCCGCCGACCTGCGCTGCGACCGAGCCTGGATTCCCTACGACCAGCTCGAAGTAAAGATCGCGACGCAGCGCGGCGGCGACGTCGCCGCCCGCGTCAGCGTGCGTTTCGACGAACTGCTTGAATCACTGCGGCTGATTCGCCTGCTGCTTTCGCGGCTTCCCGACGGTCGGACGCGCAGCGAACTGCGGCTGCCAAGCAAGCTTGCGTTCGGCGCCGGCTGGGTTGAAGGCTGGCGCGGCGAGGTCTTCGTCGCCCTCGAATACGACGGAGATAAAGGCGCCCACTGTATCCGCCGCTGTCACTGTCACGATCCCTCGTGGCAGAACTGGCCGGTACTCGAACACGCAGTCATGGCGGACATCGTTCCCGACTTTCCGCTGATCAACAAATCCTTCAACCTCAGCTACTCGGGACACGACCTCTGATGTGGCGCATTCTCAAACAGATCGCAAGAAACGGTATCCGCAGCGAAGCGCCGCCCGAGCCCAGTGATTCCCTGCGCGTCGGCGGCGAGCGCATTCAGCGCGAACTCCTCGACATTCTCGGCCAGGCGCTGAGCATTCGCCAGGTTGATGCCGGTTCTTGCAACGGCTGCGAGCTGGAAATCAACGCCCTCAACAACCCCTACCACAACATCGAAGGACTCGGCATCAGGTTCGTCGCCAGCCCGCGCCATGCCGACATGCTGCTGGTGACCGGACCCGTTTCACGACACATGGAGCTGGCCCTGCGCCGCACCTACGACGCCGCTCCGGACCCCAAGCTGGTCGTTGCCGTCGGCGATTGCGGTTGTGACGGCGGCATTTTTGGCGAGAGCTACGCCAGCTGCGGGCGCGTCGCCAACATCATTCCGGTCGATGTCGCGGTGCCCGGTTGCCCGCCGCCGCCACTCGAAATCCTGCGCGGGATCCTGACCGCGGTGCGATCTCGAATCTCGCCAGGATAGAGGCTCCGCCGCCGTCTGTCGGCGATTCCCGAACACCAGCTGTGCGCTGCCAACGCCGCCGGGCGAGCTCGCACGGCGCCTCGCGGCGTGGCAGGGAGCGCTGACGGAACGGTAACTCGCGTCGATGATGGCATAATCGTGCCCCATGGGGAGAACGATTCCGGGGGGAGCGGCCGCGTCACACGGCGCCGCTGCGTGTCGATGCTGAAAGCGCTGTTGCTGCTGCCGCTTCTCGGGGCCGGTCTGCTACTGCTGCTGCCGAGTCGCAAGGTCGACCTGCTGCGCCATGTGGCGAGCATCGTCGCCGCGGCGACGATGGTCTGCGCCGGCGTCCTGCTGCTCGATTTCGACCCCGCCAGCGCCGCTATTCAGTTCTTCGAGACGCGCCCGTGGAACCCGCGCGTCGGGTCGAGCCTGGCGCTCGGCGTCGACGGGATTTCGCTGCCGATGCTGCTGCTGGCAACGATCTTGTGCTTCGTCGCGATTGTCACATCCACCGCCGTGCGCAACGGCGCAAAGCTTTACTTCTCGCTGATCCTGGGCCTCGAGACGTCGATGCTGGTCGTTTTTGCCGCGCGCGACTGGTCGCTGTTCTACGTCTTCTGGGAACTGACGCTGATTCCCCTGTTCTTCCTCATCGACCGCCTGGGCGGCGCCAACCGCCACCGGGCGGCGCTCAACTTCGTCCTGTATACCCTCGGCGGCTCGGTGTTCATGCTGATTGCGCTGCTGCTGCTCTACGACGTCGCCCCCGGGCACAGCTTCGCGATGGACGACATGGCCGCCGGCAGCGCGCAACTGCCGCAGAAAACGCAAATTCTCGTCTTCCTCGGGCTCTTGCTCGGGTTCGGCGTCAAGATGCCGATCGTTCCGCTGCACGGCTGGCTACCGCTGGCGCACGTCGAGGCACCGAGCCCGATCTCGGTCCTGCTCTCCGGGATCCTGCTCAAGATGGGCGCCTACGGGTTGATCCGCGCTGCCTGGACGCTACCGGGAGCGGTGCTCGCGCTGCAGGACTGGCTGGCCCTGCTGGCGCTCGTCAGCCTGATCTACGGCGCGGTCCTCGCCTGGCGGCAGACCGATCTCAAGGCAATGATCGCCTACTCGTCGATCTCGCACATGGGCGTCGTGCTGCTCGGCATCGCCGCGCTCAACGAGGCCGGGCTGAACGGCGCGATGACGCAGATGGTTGCGCACGGGCTGGCGGCGGGGCTGCTGTTCATGCTCATCGGCCTGCTCTACGAGCGCACGCACCGGCGCGACCTCGCCGCCTACGGTTCGCTCAACCGGACGGCACCACGCTTCGCGGCGTTCATCGTCCTCACCCTGCTGGCGTCGGTCGGCCTGCCGGGGAGCGCCGGCTTCATCGCCGAGCTGCAGGTGCTGATCGGCGCCTACGGCCGCTGGGGCGGCTGGCTGGCAATTCTGTCGATCGGCGTGCTGATCTCGGCCGCCTACGCCCTGCGCGCCATTCGCCGCCTGTCGACCGGTCCGGAACGGCCCTTCGCCGGGGCTGCGCCGGGCGTCGCAACCTTTGCCGACCTCAACCGCAGCGAAACGGCGACCGCCGGCGTACTGAGCGCGGCCATCGTCATCATCGGCTTCTACCCGGCACCGCTGCTCGGCCTGATGTCCTCGTCGGTCGCCCGACTGGCGCAGCAGTTCGCAGGCTGACCGCGTGATGACTACGACTACGGCCGCCGATCCCCAGGTGACGACGATTGACCCGCTGACGCGCATCAGGACCTGCCTGGCACATCTCGAACACCTGTTGCCGGCGCAGGCCCCGCTGCGCGACTTCGTCCATCACAACACCCTGCACGCCTTTCAGCATCTGCCCTTCGCCGAAGCATTCAGCGCAGCTTCACGCCTGACCGGCGGCAACACCTGGCTCGACGAGGAGCGCTGCCGCCAGCTCTACCGACAGGGACGGGTGACCGCGAGCGACCTCGACGCCGCCCTGCGCCAACTGCCGGCAGCGCGCGCCGATGAAATTCTTCTCGCCATCGGCGCGCGCGAGCTGCGCTGCGGCGAGGTCCTGCAGGCGGCGCTACGGCATGCGCCGGGCAGGCTGTCGGCAGCGCAGATACGCTGGCAGGTGGAGGAAAAGGCCGCGTTCGCGCGCTGGCAGATCGATCTCGACCCGGCTGCGCGGCAGGCCCTGCTCGCCGCCGCCAGCGTTGAAGTCTTCGACGAAGCGGCGGCGGTGGCCGATCTCTGGGCCGCGGCACGTGCCCTGCAGGCATCGTCGGCGGCTTCTCCGCCGGTCGCCAGCGAGGCGACGGACGAATGGCCGAAGTGGCCCGGCGCGAAGAACGAGAGTCCGTCGCCCGAAGCCGCCGCGTCGCTCTGGCAGGAACTGATTGCAGGCCTGGGCGAGCGCTGGACGCTGCTCGCCCTGCTCGCCCACCTGAGCGGCGAAGATGCGCGCGCAGTCCTGCAGGCCAGCCTGATTCGCCATCTCGGTGCGCACCTCGACCAGGGCCTTGCCGGGTGGCGGAACGCCGCGCTCGCGCAGGGCTTCCTTGCCGCGTGGCGGCTGAGCGCCGCCAGCGACTGGACCTGGGAGCTCGACGAGTTCGTCGGCGCACGGCAGGACATCGCGCAGCTGCCCGACGACCCGCTGTCGGTCATCATTGGCGAACTCGTGCGCCTCGGTGTCGATGCAGCCAACTGGGCCGCCTACCTGCGGCGCCTGGTGCTCGAACTGCCGGGCTGGGCCGGCATGTGCTGCTGGCGCGAAGCACACCCGCGCGCCGGCGAAGCGCCGGTCTCGCTGGCTGATTTCGTCGCCGTTCGCCTGGTTCTTGAACGCCTGTACGCCGAGCAGTTGATGGGCAGGATCTGGAGCCTGCCGCTCAGTGTCGCCGAACTGGGCCGCTACTTCGTCGCCCATCCCGACGAGCTGTCGGTGCGCCATGCTTTCGGCCGGCAGGAGCTGAGCGAAGACCTGCTAGAAGCGGTGGCCCCCTGTCTGGCGTCGCCGTCGGCCAGCACGCTCGGCGACTGGCAGGAATTGTCCACGCTCCTTGCCAGGCCTGGCGGGTCCGCCGCGGCTGCAGCGCTAGACGCCGCGCCTTCACACGACGAGCGGACGGCACTGGCCGCCTGGCCGCTTTTCGTCCTCGCCCAGGGCCTCGGCCTGGGCGGGCGACAACTGCGCGAGATCGCTGCAGCAGGCGCGCAGGCCTTGCTCGACTGCGCCGCTTCCCTGAGCCGCGACCAGCGCGGCGAGGTCTGGCTGCTGGCCTACGAACGCCACTATCGGCAACAGGTTCTCGCCGCGCTGGCCGCCAATCACGGCCGCGCAGCGGCGCTCGCCGGCAGGGCGGAAGCGCAGTTCGTCTTCTGCATGGACGACCGCGAGGAAGGTTCGCGCCGCCACCTGGAAGAAGTCAATCCGGCTTTCGAAACCTTCGGCGCCGCCGGCTTCTTTGGCGTGCCGATGCTCTGGCAGGGCCTCGACGACGAGGCGCCGACGGCCTTGTGCCCGATCGTCGTGCGGCCGACGAACGCCATCCGCGAAGAAGTGCCGAACGGCGGCGAAGGCGCACTGGAAAAGCACCAGCGGCGTCGCCGCCTGCGCCTCGCCTGGCGCGAGCGCCTGCATCAGGGCAGCCGGCGTGGCTGGCTGCAAGCGGCGCTGCTGACCGCCGCCGCCGGCCCTGTGGCCTTGCTCGCCCTGCTCGCCAGAACACTCGCGCCGGGGCGCTTCGGCGCGTTTCTCGCCCGCCGCCGCGACGCCTTCGACCAGCCCCTGGCGGGTACGCTGCACCTGACGGCCGAAGCCAGCGAGGCCACTCGCGCCGCCAACGCCGAGGAACCTCGTCTCGGCTTCAGCGAGGAAGAACAGGTCGCGCGCGTCGGCGGCTTCCTGCGCAGCATCGGTCTGACCCAGCATTTCGCGCCACTGGTGCTGATCGTCGGCCACGGATCCGACAGTCGCAACAACTCGCATCTGGCGGCCTACGACTGCGGCGCGTGCTCCGGCCGACACGGGGGGCCGAATGCGCGCGTCTTTGCCGCGCTGGCCAACCGCCCGGCGATTCGCACCCGCCTCGCCGAACAGGGCCTGCACATCCCGGAAACAACCCACTTCGTCGGAGCCGAGCACAATACCTGCGACGAGAGCTACCTCTGGTACGACCTCGAACGTCTGCCGGCCAGCCACCAGGACGCTTTCGCGGCCATGCGCCGCGATTGCGCGCAAGCGACCAGCCTGCACGCCGTCGAACGCTGCCGCCGCTTTGCCTCGGCGCCGCGCGCGCCGTCGCCCGCTCAGGCGCGGCGACATCTCGCCGACCGCTGCCAGGATATCGCGCAGGCGCGACCGGAACTCGGGCATGCGACCGTCGCCACGGCGTTCATCGGGCGCCGGACGATGAGCCGCCGCGCCTTTTTCGACCGCCGCGTCTTCCTCATCTCCTACGATCCGCTACCCGACGTAGACGGCCGCATCCTCGAAGCGACACTGCTCGCCGCCGGCCCGGTCGGCGCCGGCATCAATCTCGAGTACTACTTCTCGACGGTGGACAACGAAGGCTTCGGCTGCGGCAGCAAGGTGATGCACAACCTGGCCGGCCTGTTTGCCGTCATGCAGGGCACCGCTTCGGACCTGCGTACCGGCCTACCGTTGCAGATGATCGAAATCCACGAACCGATGCGGCTGCTGGTCGTCGTCGAGCAAAGCACCGAACTGCTCACCGCGATCTACCAGCGGCAGGCGCCGCTGCAGGAGCTGATCGGCAACGGCTGGGTCGTTCTGGCCGCCAAGCACCCGCAGACGGGAGCGATTCACCTGTTCGATCCGGCCAGCGGTTGGCAGGCATGGCAGGCTGACGGAGGCGATGAAGCGGCCCCGCGAATCGCCGAAGTCGAGCGCTCGCTCGACTGCTTCGCCGGCCGCCGTGAAGCACTGCCGCCCGCCCTGCTGCGGCAGCCACTGGAGGCGGCATGAACGCGCTCGCAACCCAGCTCGGCGAAGCGACACCTCTGGTCTGGCTGGTGCCGCTGTTGCCGCTACTGGCTGCGGCGGCGATCGCCATGCGCATGCTCTTCTGCCGCGAGCACGGCGACCGGCAAGAACCGTTCACCGCCGGTCTGGCCAGCGCAGCCGCGCTCGGCGCGCTGTTTCTGCTCCTGCTCTTCGACCTCGCGGCGCTGGTCAACGGCGTGCCGGAAACCCTGCGCGCCGGCGAATGGCTGGCCATCGGCCTGACGCCGGTCGGACTGTCGTTAGCGCTCGACGCTTACAGCCTGCCGGCAGCGACGCTGGTGACGCTGATCGCCTGCATCGCGCTGCGTTTCTCGGCGACCTATCTGCACCGCGAGAACGGCTTCCAGCGCTTCTTCCTCGGCATGTGCCTGTTTCTCGCCGGCATGCTGCTGATCGTCCTTTCCGGCAACGCGGTGCTCGCCTTCGTCGGCTGGGAGCTGGCGGGAATCAGCTCTTGGCTGCTCATCGCCTACGCCTGGGAGCGACCGGTGGCGACCGGCAACGCGGTCTTCGTCTTCGTCGCCAACCGCGTCGGCGATGGCGGTTTCCTGCTCGGTATCGGCCTCGCCGTGTGGTCGGTGGGTAGCGTCGAGTGGGCCGGGCTGGCCGGCGACGGCACGCTGAGCGCGCTCAGTGCGCGTCTGCTGGCGTCCGGTTTCGTGCTCGCGGCGCTGGTCAAGTCGGCACAGCTGCCGTTCACACCGTGGATCGCGCGCGCCCTCGAAGGGCCCACGCCGTCGTCGGCGGTGTTCTATGGCTCGCTGATGGTGCACGCCGGCGTCTTCCTGCTCTGTCGCCTGCAGGGATTGCTGCTGCAGGTGCCCGACATGATGGCGCTGCTGGTCGTCGTCGGGGTGGCCACAGCCTTGTACGGAGGCCTCTGTGCGCTGGTGCAGAGTGACGTCAAGTCGGCGTTGATCTTCTCGACGGTGACCCAGGTCGGTCTGATGTTCATGCTCTGCGGCCTCGGCCTGTTCGCGCTGGCCGCTGTCTACTCGGGTCTGCACGCCACCTGGCGGGCCTACCAGTTCCTGCTCGCACCGACCTACATGCATCTGGTCCGGCGCCCCGCACGCCCGGTGCCGCGCTGGCTGGCCCGGCAACGCTGGCTGTACACGGCGGCGCTGCAGCGCTTCTGGATCGAGCCGCTGGCGAGCACCCTGCTGACACGGCCGACGCTGGCGCTGGGCCGGGACGTGCGCGCGCTCGACGAGCAGGTCATCGACCCGCTGCTGGGCACGCCGCGCGGCGACCACGACGTCGCCGCAGGCGTCGCGGCCACGGACGCGCTGATTCGCGGCCACGGTTTCGCCGGTCGCGCCCTGTTCGCCTTTGCCGCATGGCTGCAGCGCATCGAGAACCGACTGCTGCTCAGCGGCGACGATGCGATGATGAAACCGCTGCGCCGTATCGGTCGCTACGCCGACGCCATCGAGTTGCTGCTCGAACAGCCGCGCTACCTGATGCTGATGGTGATGGCGACTCTGGTGGTGATTCTATGAACGAAGTGCACTGGGCGGCGCTGGCCGGCTACCCCCTGCTGGCGACGCTGCAACTGCTGCCGCTGCTCGGCGCCCTGTTCCTGCTGATCCTGCGCAAGGCTCGCCTGGCGGTGGCCATCGGCCGCCTGTTTGCGGTCGCCGAGCTGGTCGTGGCGCTCGAGCTCTACGCGCGCATCGAGGTCTCGGACAGCGTCATGCAGTTCGCCGAAAGACTCGACCTGCTCGCCTACCATGCCGCCGCCGACGGCATCAGCGTGCTCTTCGTCCTGCTTACCGCGCTGCTCGGCGTCCTGCTCGCCTTCTACGGCATGGCACGCCAGCAGGTCACGCCGGTGCATCTGCTCGGCGTCCTGCTGCTCATCGAGGCCTCGCTGATGACCATGCTGACGACGATGAACCTGCTCTGGTTTGCCGCCGCCTCGGCGCTGCAGCTGGGGCTGATCGGCTACCTGCTCTGGCGCTGGGCGTCGGCAAGCGAGGAGAAGCTGGCGCTGTCGCGCTTCCTGCAGTATCAGTTCTTCGGCTGGTGCCTGTTCGTCGCCGGCGCCGTCGTCCTTGTCTGGAGCCATGCCGATGCCAACACTCTGGTCGGCGGACGCTGGAGCTTCGATCTCTTCGACCTGCTGGCGACACCCCAGATCGGCAAGTACCAGTCGGCGGCCTTCTATCTGCTCTTCTACGGCCTGGCCATCCGCACGCCGCTCTTTCCTCTGCACGGCTGGTTGCCCAATTCGGCCGGCTACGGACTGATCGCCGTCGGCCCGGTGCTCCTGCTCGGCGTCAAAGTCGGCATCTACGGCATGGCCCGCTTTCTGCTGCCCCTGACCGCCGAGGCGGTGCTCGTCTGGCAACCGTACGTCGTCGCCTTCGCCATGGTCGGCGTCTTCTACGCCGCGGTGCTCGCTTTCCGGCAGGCGAATCTACGCCGGCTGATGGCCTTCGCCGTCGTCAGCCACACCAGCCTGATCGTCATCGGCCTATTCACCCTGCACCCGGCCGGTGTGCAGGGCGCGCTGCTGCTGGCGGTCAACTTCGGGCTGGCGATCACCGTCATGCTGTTGATGATCGGCTACGTCTACCGCCGTGCCGGGACCACCCGGCTCGATAGTCTCGGCGGCCTCTTCGACCGCGTTCCCTTCATCGCCATTGCCTTCCTGATCGGCGGCCTGGCGCTGCTCGGCATGCCGGGGACGCCGGGCTTCGACGCCGTGCACCTGGTCCTGGAAGCGTCGATCGAGACCTTCGGCGCGCTGCCGACGATCGCCACGGCACTGGGCAACGTCGCCGCCGCCGGCTTCCTGCTCTGGGCATTCCAGCGGGCGTTTCTGGCAGCGCGGCCGAAGGATCTGCCGGCGAGCAGAATCGCGCGCCCCCGCTTCATGGAGTACGCGGTCGGCGGCACCGCGCTGCTCGTTCTGCTGGTCGCCGGCTTCTATCCCGAGCCCTGGCTGCAACTGACCGATTCCGCGACGCAGGCGCTCGCCGCCTATTTCACCCATGACTGAGCTGGCTTCCTTTCCCCTCCTGAGCGCGCTGCTGGCGCTGCCGCTCGGCGGCGCGCTGGCGACGGCGCTGCTCCGGCGTGCGCCGTGGGCACAGTGGATCGCGCTGTCTGCTGCGCTGCTGACGCTGCTCGCGTCGCTGCTCGTCGTCGCGGCTTTCGATGGCCAGACGAGCGACTTCCAGCTGGTCGATTCGGCGAACTGGATCGTCGGGCTGAACGTCGGCTACCTGGTCGGCGTCGATGGAATTTCGCTCTTTTTCCTGCCCGCGACGGCGCTGCTTTTCTGCGGCGCGGTGCTCGCCGGCTGGCGCATTCGGGCCGCGGATGCAGCGCTTTCCCCCGGCCTGTACTTCGCCTTTCTGCTCCTGCTCGAGGCGGCGACGCTCGGCGTCTTCTGCGCGCTGGACACGATCCTGTTCTTCTTCTGCTGGGAGTTCACGCTCTTGCCGCTGTACTTCCTGACCAGCCTGTGGGGCGTTGGCAGCGGCCGGCAGGCCGCCGCCGTGCGCTATTTCCTGGTCATGCTGGCCAGCGGCGTGCCGCTGCTCTTCGGCCTGCTGGCGCTGAGCTTCGGCCATGCCGCGATCGCCGGCGCCCTGATGTTCGATCTGCCGACGCTGCTGGCAACGCCCCTGCCCGTTGCCGCGCAGTACGCAGTCTTCCTGCTCCTCTTCGTCGGCTTTGCCGCCAAGGTGCCGCTGGTGCCGCTGCACACCTGGCTGCCGGCGCTGGCCATGGGCGCGCCGGCAGCGGTGACGGCGCTGATCGTCGGCCTGAAGCTCGGCGCCTACGGCCTGATCCGCCTGGCCATTCCATTGGCGCCGATCGCCGCGCGCGATCTGCACTGGCTGCTCGCCGGGTGTGGAACGTTGGCCATCCTCTACGGCGGCGTGGCGGCCATGGCGCAGAGCAATCTGCGTGGCGTACTGGCCTATGCGAGCCTGTCGCACGTCGGACTGGTGGTCCTCGCGCTGGCGACTTTTTCGGCGTCGGCGCTGCAGGGCGCGCTCCTGCAATTGCTCAATTTCAGCGTCGCCGCCGGCGGCGGCTTTCTGGTCCTGGCCTTCCTGCAACGCCGCAGCGGCTCGACCGACATCGCGCAGCTGGGCGGCGTGATGCGCAGCATGCCGCTGCTCTCCGGCTTCTTCCTGCTCTTCGGCCTGGCCGGAATCGGTCTGCCGGGAACCAGCGGCTTCCCCGGCGAACTGCTGATCATCGTCGCCGCCCTGCACAGCCATACCGGCGCCGGCCTGGCGGCGCTGTTCGGAACGGTGCTCGCAGCCGCAGCTTTCCTGGCGCCGTTCCGGCGCGCCTTCCTCGGGCCGCTGCGCAACGTGGATATTGCAGCCGGGGAAGACCTGCTGGCGCGGGAGAAAGCCGTTCTGCTGATGCCCGCGCTGCTGATTCTGGCCGTCGGCGTCTATCCGATGCCGATTCTGGAACTGCTGCGGCCGACCGCCGAAGCCTGGGTGGCGGCGCTCGCCGGACTGTAGCCGCGAGACCTTAGCTCAGCGAACGCCGGCCGCGGACATCAAGCGCCGCCGCCATCGCCAGCATCAGCAGCAAGAGCGTCGACGGCTCGGGAATCGGTTCGCCGTAGATGAAGTCGTCCATCACCACCAGATCGGTTAGCGTGTTGCCCGGCGCGAGCACCTGGTTGCCGCTGGTGATGCGCGCTCGCGAAATGACGCTGCCCTCGCTGAAGCGAACGCCGAGGAAAGAGAATGTCTCGTTGCCCAGCGCCTGGGGAACGAAGAAATTCCCGAGCGACTGGTCGGTGGCGTCGAAGAACTCGATGGCGGTGGTGCCGGCCAGATCGACATCCGAGAAAACCACGCCGAAGCCGTTGGTCAGCGAGGCGTTCGCCGAGCCGGGGGTGAAGAAACGGACGTCGGTGATGTTGCTGCCGAGCGCGGTGAATAGCCTTTGTGCGCTGAAGGGTGCAAAGATATCCGGGTAGTTCGCGTCGATGTTGCCAAACTCGACCGGCGCCACGCCGGCGTTTGCGCTGACCTGCAAGCCTGTGCCCGGCGTCGACAGCTCGACCCCGCGCGGGCTGTTGGCGTTGAAGAAGTTGCCCGGCAGGTTGTTCGGCGCGGAAAAGGCGTTGGGCACGCCATCCCAGTTGATTTCGCGCCGCCCGCTACCGAAGGAGCCGACGACATTGGGATTCAGTGCGCCGAGCGAGGCACGAAAAGCGTCCACCGTGGCCTGGATCGCCGCCGCGTTGGGTCCTGCCGCCGACAAAACGACGGGTACGGCGTGCACGCCCGCTGCGGCGCACGCCAGCGCCGCGCCCAACACTATTCTTGATATTCTCATGGCTTCTCTCCTGCTGATAGGGGTCATTGAACCAACGGGACTGCGCGCGCCGACGACGGCTCGCAGAGGGAAGCAATATTCGTGCTAATGCGTCCCGTTCTCAACAAATCAATGCCTTGGCAGGGACCAATGGCCGCACCCACCGGCGAGTGTAAAGTTCGTCGACAGTCAGGCAGCGCGTTGGCACTGCTGACCACCCGGCAAGGCCGAAGGCGCTGCGCGCCTGAGCGCAGGGTGGTATGGTGTATCCCCTTTGTTGAGCAAGGCGTACGCAGAATGACGGAAGGCCACGGTTTCCTGTTCTCCGAAGACGCCTGTCGCGCGCACGCCGACCTGCTGCTGGGCAGCTACGAGCGTCTCACCGGCAAGCGGATTCCCGGCCTGGCGCCGACGGCGTCGCCGGCAAGGGCTCTTTTCGGCGCTTCGTTTGCGCTGGTTTCCCACGGCGTCGAGGAGGATCCGGTGTTCAACTATGCGAACCAGACCGCTCTTGACCTCTTCGAAATGACCTGGGAGCAGTTCACCGCCCTGCCGTCGCGCCTGTCCGCCGAGCCCGTGAACCGCGACGAGCGTGCGCGGCTGCTGGCGCGAGTGAGCAGTCACGGTTACATCGACGATTATTCCGGGGTGCGCATTTCGTCGTCGGGAAGGAGGTTCCTGATCGAGGACGCGGTCGTCTGGAACCTCGTCGATGGGCGTGGTGGCTACCATGGGCAGGCCGCGCTTTTCGACAAGTGGTCGTATCTGTAGCCGCTCCTTGGGGCGGCCGTTCGAGGCAACTTTCAGACCGGGAAGACCCATGTACATACCAAGGCACTTCGCAGTCAGCGACCGGGACGAGATGTTCGCATTCATCGAAGCGAACGCTTTTGGGCAGCTGATTTCCTCTGTCGCGGGGCGACCGTTTTCCACGCACATGCCCTTTCTCCTCAGCGCGGACAGGACAAGCTGCATCGGGCACCTGGCAAGGCAGAACCCGCAGCACGGGGAAATAGGCGGTCAACAGGTGCTGATCAGCCTGCAGGGGCCGCACGACTATGTCTCGCCGTCGTGGTATCGGTCGCCGGGCGTTCCGACCTGGAACTACCAGGCGGTGCACATCTACGGTCGATGCCGCGTGTTCACCGACCGCGAAAAACTCAAATCGCTCGTCGATGCGCTGACCGCGCGATACGAGTCAGCCTTCGCCAAACCGTGGCGGCCCGACTACAAGGCGTCGATGCTTGACGCCATCGTCGGCGTCGAAGTGACGGTGAGCGAAATCCAGGGCAAGTACAAGCTGAGCCAGAACCGCTCCGAAGAAGACCGGCTGCAGGTGATCGACGCGCTCGAGAAGCTTGGCTCGACCGATCTGGCGGCGGCAATGCGGCGCAACGAAGCGTAAGCGCAGACGACCGGCGGGCGATCAGAAAAGCGCTCGGAGCGCGACCACGGCGGCGACACCGATGGCCACGACCGCAATCATCGGCAGGCGGAGAAAGGCAGCGCCGACGGTAATCAGCGCGGCAATGGTTTCGGCCGGACCGGTAGCGAGCACGGTCGGCGCGATGACGGCCATCAGGACTGCCGGTGGCAGCGCGTCGAGAGCCGCCTTGAGCCGGCCTTTGACACTCACGCCGCGCATCAGGTAGAGGCCGCCGATGCGCGTGAGGTAGGTGGCAGCAGCCATGGCGACGATGGTCGCGACGGTGAGCAGATCGTCGCTCATGCCGCGTCCGCGTATGCGGCGGGTTTTTCGCCCGGATCCTGCCCATCGTCCTCGCCGTGCAGCAGCGCGGCGACCAGGACGCCTGCGCTGCCACCGATGACGATGTACCAGGCGCCCGGAATGACGAGCTTGGCAAGGGCTGCGGCAAGCGCGCTCATCGCCAGGACGGCGCCGGTGCGCGGGCCTCTCCAGAAGCCGGCGAGAATGGCGATGAACATGGCCGAGAAGGCAAAATCGAATCCATAGACCGCCGGGTCACCGAGCGAACGCCCGGCGATGGCGCCGGCCAGCGAGGCGGAGCTCCACACCAGCCACATCGGCAGCGCAACGCCGAAGTAGTAGGCCGGCCGCAGGGGCTCGGCGAGCACCTTGCGCTCGGCGAACGCCCAGCTTTCGTCGGTCATCAGGAACATCGCCAGCAGCCCGCCAGGGCCGGAAAAAGCGCCGAGGTGCCGCTGCAGCGAGGCGCCCATCAGCAAATGGCGGACATTGACGATGAAAGTGGTGACCACGATCAGCAGGAGCGGCACCGGATCGCGCCACATATCGACGGCGACGAACTGTGCGGCACCGGCGAAAACCGTGGCACTGGTCAGCCAGGCCTCGAAGGGCGTGAAGCCTTTGCCGGCGGCGAGCGTTCCCCACAACAGGCCGATCGGAACTGCCGCGGCGAGAACCGGAAGGATGTCGAAGACGCCGCGACGAAAATCGGCGCTGCGCGAAGGCGAACTCATTTGCTGCTCCGTAAAGTCGGGACCGCGCGTGCAGGCGGGTGGCGGTGCCGCCGCGTCGTGCCACTGCCTCGTGCCACTTGGGCAGCCGGCAGGCGCGTGCGCCAGAAGCGTCGCGTCAGGGCTTGCCTTCTCTGCCGGCCGCGGCGCGCGCGAACTCGTTCAGCATCTGACCCGTCGCCCAGAGCATCAGCGCGACGCCGGCGACGACGGTGATCAGCGCCGCCGGGGTGCTGGTCGGGAAGTTGGGGATGAACAGCGTCTGGCCTCTGGCCAGCCACATCGCGCCGCTCGAGAAGACGACGATGCCGGCGGCGTCGAGCAACGCAAAAAGGACGACGCGCAGCGTGACGGGGGGGCGTTTGCGGCTGAACATCGCCGCCTACTTGACGCGCATGCCGGCTTGCGCACCCGCATCGGGCGAAAGCAGGAAGATGCCGGGGGTCTGGCCATCGGCGTCGGACGCCGCAAGGACCATGCCTTCGGAGAGGCCGAACTTCATCTTGCGTGGCGCCAGGTTGGCAACCATCACCGTCATTCGGCCGACCAGATCCGCCGGCTGGTAAGCGGCCTTGATGCCGGCGAAGACCTGCCGCGTACCGAGCGGGCCGATGTCGAGAACGAGGCGAACGAGTTTGTCGGCGCCTTCCACCTGCGTCGCCTCGACGATGCGCGCAATACGCAGGTCGACGTTGAGGAACTGGTCGATACTGAGGTGCGCTCCTGCGTCGGGAGCGACGGCGGCTTGCGCGACGGCCAGCGCAGCCGCCTTCTCCTGCTGCTCGGCGTGCCTTTGCGGCGCCGGCGGCGGCGCGGCGATGAGCGAGTCGCGGTTGGCTTCGACCAGCGCATCGACCTGTTTCTTCTCGACCCGGGTCAGCAGGTGCCGGTAGGCGTTGATCGCGTGGCCGGCGGCGAGCACGCTGTCGCCGTCGTCCCAGACCAGGGGGGCGACGTTGAGAAAGGCCTCGACCTTGACAGCGAGCGCCGGCAGCACCGGCTTGAGCAGAATGGCGAGCAGACGAAAGAGGTTCAGGGCGTTGGTGCATGCGGCCTGCAGCTCGTTTTCGCGGCCTTCCTGGCGCGCCAGCTCCCACGGCTTGACACTGTCGACGTACTGATTGGCGACGTCGGTGAGGGCCATGATCTCGCGGATCGCCTTGCTGAACTCGCGCGCCTCGTAGTGATCGGCGATCACGCCGCGGCGGGCGCGAATGGCCTCGATCGCCGGCAGCGATTCGTCGCAGGGGCAGAGCTGACCGGCGAAGCGCTTGACGATGAAGCCCGCGGCACGGCTGGCGATGTTGACGAACTTGCCGACCAGGTCGGCATTGACGCGGGCGATGAAGTCGTCGAGGTTGAGGTCGATATCCTCCATCGAGCTCGACAGCTTGGCGGCGTAGTAGTAGCGCAGCCACTCGGGGTCGAGACCCTGCGCCAGGTAGCTCTCGGCGGTGATGAAGGTGCCGCGCGACTTCGACATCTTGGCCCCATCGACGGTCAGGAAACCGTGCGCGAAGACCTTGGTCGGCGTCCGGTAACCGGCGTGCTGCAGCTCGGCCGGCCAGAACAGGGCATGGAAGTAGAGGATGTCCTTGCCGATGAAGTGATAGAGCTCGGCGGTCGATTCCGGCCCCCAGTAGGCGTCGAAGTCGAGGCCCTGGCGAGCGCAGAGATTCTTGAACGCACCCATGTAGCCGATCGGCGCGTCGAGCCAGACGTAGAAATACTTGCCCGGCGCGTCGGGGATCTCGAAGCCGAAGTACGGCGCTTCGCGCGAGATGTCCCAGTCGGTGAGCTTGTTCTCGCCGACGTCGCCCAGCCACTCCTGCAGCTTGTTGGCCGCCTCGTTCTGCAGCCGCCCCTCGCCCTGCGTCCAGCGGCGCAGAAAGCCCTGGCAGCGGCGATCGGAGAGCTTGAAGAAATAGTGCTCCGACTGTCTCAGTTCGGGCTTGGCGCCGGAGACGGCCGAATAGGGGTTCTTCAGCTCGTTCGCCGTGTACGCGGCGCCGCAGTTCTCGCAGTTGTCGCCATACTGGTCTGGCGTGCCGCACTTCGGGCATTCGCCCTTGATGTAGCGATCGGGCAGGAACATCTGCTTGAGCGGGTCGTAATACTGCTCGATGACCCGCGTTTCGATCAGGTCGGCGGCGCGCAGCCGTGCATAAAGTTCGTTGGCGCAGGAGCGGGTCTCTTCCGAGTGCGTCGTGTAGTAGTTGTCGAAACCGACGTGAAAGCCCGCGAAGTCGCGCGTGTGTTCGCCATGGACGCGTTCGATCAGCGCCTCCGGCGTGATCCCCTCGGCCTCGGCGCGCAACATGATCGGCGTGCCATGCGTGTCGTCGGCACAGACATACCAGCACTCATGGCCGCGCATCTTCTGGAAGCGCACCCAGATGTCGGTCTGGATGTACTCGACCAGATGACCGAGGTGAATGGCGCCATTGGCATACGGCAGGGCGGAGGTAACGAGGATCTGGCGGGTCATTGGGCGGGTGGCCGGCGGGGCAAAGCGGCATTCTATCAAAGGGTGCCCCGGCCAGGCGGGAAAGGGCTGGAAAGGAGATTTGCGACGACCCTCGGGCAGCGCAGGCATCGGCCAGGTGCGTGTGCCTGGCCGGCGTTCAGGTCACCGCCACGGGCTCGCTGTGCTTGCTGCAACCCTGGTCAGCGGCGAGCGTCATCAGCAGTCGGCGCACGGTCGGTTCGTCGCAATCAACAAGCGCCTTGCGCAACTGTTGAAGCTGCTCGCTCAGGGAGTCCGCATCCAGAGACGGTTCATTGGCTTTCATGATCTTGGGATGGGCGGTGTTGACCGCGTTAGTGCTGGAAATCAGCAGCTCTTCGTAGAGCTTCTCACCGGGGCGCAGACCGACGATCGCGATTTCGATGTCGCCCTGGGGGTTGGCCTCGTCGCAAACGGTATAACCCGCGAGGCGGATCATGTTGCGCGCCAGGTCGAGGATGCGTACCGGCTCGCCCATGTCGAGCAGGAAAATTTCGCCGCCGCTGGCGAGACTCCCGGTTTGGATCACCAGTTGCACCGCTTCGTGGATGGACATGAAGTAACGGGTCACTTCCGCGTCGGTCACCGTTACCGGACCGCCTTGCGCGATCTGCTCCTTGAACAGCGGGATGACCGACCCGGACGAACCGAGGACGTTGCCGAAGCGTACGGCGCAGAATCGCTGGCCGGTAGCGCGAGCGGCAGCTTGACGGGCACAGCCCTGGACGACAAGCTCTGCCCAACGCTTGCTTGCTCCCATGATGTTGGTCGGGCGCACCGCCTTGTCGGTGGAAATCAGGACGAAGGTTTCGACGCCCGCGTCGAACGCGGCATTGGCCAGGGTCAGGGTGCCGAGGACGTTGTTGCGCGCACCTTCCAGGACGTTGGCCTCGACCATCGGCACGTGCTTGTACGCGGCGGCGTGGTAGACGGTGGCGATCCGGTGCTCGGCCAGGAGACGCGACACCAGGCCGGCGTCACCGACCGAGCCGAGACAGGGCACCAGTTCGCAGCCGAGGACCGATTGCAGCAAGCGGTGGATCTGGTACAGCGCGTGCTCGCTCGCGTCGAGCAGGACCAGGCTGCCGGGCTGCAACGCGGCGATCTGCCGGCACAGCTCCGAACCGATCGATCCGCCGGCGCCGGTGACCAGCACCGCCTTGCCGGTGATGCAGCACCCGAGCAGCGTCGGGTCAGCCGCCACCGAGTCGCGACCGAGGAGGTCGCCGACGTCCACCTCGCGAACCATGTTCACCAGGTGCCTGCCGTTGGCAATGTCGGTCAGCGCCGGCAGGATGCGCACGCGTACCGGGTACTGTTTGAGAAAAGCCACCACCTCGCGCCGGCGAGCGCTCGAGGCCGACGGCAAGGTTACGATGACGTCATGGATATCGAAGCGCTCGAGGAGCGTCGGCAGATGCTCCGGTGGATAGACGCGCAAGCCGCCGACATCCTTGCCGTGAAGGTTCGGGTCATCGTCGAGAAAGCCTGCCGGGAAGAGCTCACGTCCGCGCCGTAGCGACTCGGCCAGCTGTCTTCCAGCGTCCCCGGCACCGTAAATCAACACCTGCTTGCCGGAAAATCGACTGCGGACCGGAAACCAGAGAAGCCAGCGCGCGCCGAAACGCGAACCGGCCACCAGCGCGAAGCCGATCAGCCAGTAAAGAAAAGGCACCGCCCGGGGGACACCTTCCAGGCCGGTCATTTGAGTCATGAAGGCCAGAACGGCCCACAACAGGGCGGCGAGTGACATGCCTTTGAGCACCGACCACAACGCCTGCTCGCCGAGATAGCGAATCACCGAGCGATAGAGGCCCAAGCGCAGGAAGATCGGCACGGCCAGCACCGGTGCAACTGCCATCAACAGCATTTGCGACCAGTTGGGCAGATACCACTCTCCGAGGCGCACGGAGTACGCCGCCCAGACGGCAAAAACCAACAATACGGCATCCGTGACCAGCATCAACATCTGTTTGATGGGACGCGTCATAACGACCAAATAGTTGGGAATCCGCTCGCGAAGAAATCTGTGAATCAACTTGCCTCCTGGTTGCCGGCCGCCCATCGGCTCAACGCAAAGCCTACCGCTCGCGCGTACGCAGGCAATATCGCGCGCAAACTGCTTCCACGGACAGTGCGACTCTCAGATGAAAATCTGCCATGATAGCGTAAGGCTTATCGGCTGTACGTGCGCCGATACCACTTGGCGGTCTCCCGCAAGCCCTCCTGCATGGAGAAAGGCGGCGACCAACCTAGGTCCCGGTGAATCAGGCGGCTGTCAACCCGCATTGAGCCGAGCACGCGGTCGACGGTTGCTCCTTTACCGATCACCCTGCCAGCAAGGCGCAAGCACTTTTCGGAAACGGACCACAGTCGTGCTGGTCGTTCAAGGGCGCTAGCAATCCGCCGAACCAGTTCTGGTGTGGTCACGCACTGATTGTCGGAAAGCAGAAACGTCTTGTTCTTGGCAGCCGGATGCACCACGGCGGTAAGGATTGCATCGACTAAATTTCCGAGATAGAGCAAGTCCCGGTGATTGCGAACACCGCCGAAGGGCAGCGGCCAGCCCCGATCCACCAAAGTCATCAGGCGCAGGAAATTGGCCCGAACGCCAGGTCCGTAAATCAGCGGGGGGCGAAGCACCACGACCTCAAGCCCGGTATCTTTGGCCGCAGCCCACAAGCCTAACTCTCCCTCCCACTTGGAAATGGCATAGGCGTCGGATGGACTGGCTGGCGACGCTTCGTTATAAGGGTCAGTGCTGCTTTTCAGCTGTCCTTCGCCGCAGACCTTGATGCTGCTGACAAACAAGAGGCGCTTCACACCGGAGGCAAGCGCCCGGCGTGCGAGAGCGAGCGTACCTTCAGTGTTGATCGCACGATAGGCAGCTAGGCGATCACATGCCGTGTCGTGCATGATATGGGCCCGCCCTGCCAAGTGGACTACCGCGTCGGCGCCTTCGGTCGCTTTCTCCCAAGCAGTGTGAGAACCGATGTCGCCGACGACACACCGCGTGCCACCGGTAACCACCGATGCCGGGGACCTCACCGCGGCGACGACTTCGTGTTGCCCCTCCTGGACGAGCTGCCGGCATAGTGCCTGGCCAACGAATCCGCTCGCGCCGGTTACCAGTATCTTCAAAGCCGCGCCTTCAGTGTTGTGTGTCGCGAAAGGTCTTGCCTTCTTGGCTCATCAATCCTTCCTCGATAGGTGGATCATCCACCTATCGAGGTGTCCACGGAAATTAGACCACGTCAACCACTACACTCATCGTTGCCCCTCTGTTGCCGGCAACCGCCCCCAATGCCGAACGAAGTAGCGCACCATGCTAGCCTGGTGCCAGGCCAGATGCCGGAACTGGCGGTGGCTGGCACGTTGCGCCGCATGCACCGCGGTGGCCTGCGGGCAGAGCAAGATCTTCCGTCCCGAGCGCCACAGGCGAACGCACAGATCGACATCCTCGTAATAGAGAAAGTACTTCTCGTCGAAGCCGCCGAGCGCCGCATAGTCCGCCGAAGAAAAGAGCATGAACATCCCTGCCACCCACTCCGGATGGAAAGGGGGGTCACCCTTTGCATACCAATAGCGCCCATCCGCCACGCCCAGAGACTTTGCAAGGAGACCAACAAAGCCGGGAAAATACCGGGCACTGTCTTCGATCTCTCCTGTCGGGTTCGTTACCGCCGGAGCGCACATGGCGGCCCCGTCCTTTAAGCACGCGAGAAGCGCCGGAAAAGGGTTGTCTGAAAAACGCACGTCCGGGTTCAGAACGCAGTAATGCGACGTTTCGCAGTGGGCAAATGCGGCATTGTGGTTGGCGCCAAAGCCCTTCGGTTTCGCGTTGCGCAGCACGACGGTACGGTCGGACAGCGAAGCCGGAACCGCGGGCCCCTGTTCCGGCACGTTGATCGTCAGAACCACTCGCGTCACCTCCGAGCAGCGGGCCAGGTCGCGCATCAGGTCATCGACCATGGAGCCATGACCATGGCTGACGACGGAAAGGGTGATCAAAGCCTTCCTCCCACGGCGGATACGACCGCCTTCCTGTATTCGTCGAGGACCTGTTTGGCATTGATCTCCGCGTCAAAATGCGTGCGCGCCAGTTGCGCGGCATTACGACCCAGTTCCACCCGTTTACCCGGGTTGGCGTAGAGCGCCAGGATCGCTTCCGCCAGTTGGTACGGTTCGCGAGGACGCACGGCCAAGCCCGTGACGCCATCGACGATGGTATCGCTCATAGGCTTCGTGACTGCCGCGATGCTCGGCACGCCGTAGAACGCTGCCTCGAATATCGGACGCCCCGGGGCATCGAAATGACTCGGAAAGCAAACCACGTCGAATTGACGGTATACCTCGTCGAGGTTGGTTGTGAACGGCCAGAACTCGACGGCATCCGTGAGCGACAGGGCTTCGACCTGTGCTTTGAGCTCCTGCTCGATCTCCTGCGACAGTCCGAGCTGCCGCAATACGAAATCTCTCAGGGGCGAATGGCGCCGCATGCTCTGCCCGACGAAAACAAAGCGAATATCGGCCCCCTGTGCCCTGCACAGGGCGGCCGCTTCGACTAACTCCAGGCAACCCTTAGCACGAGACAGCCCGCCCACCATGCCGACCGTGAACGTTGAATCCCTCGGCGCGCCATTCGACGGTGCGCCCACGGCAACGCGAAGACCGTTGTGGATCACCACCGCGTTCAAAGGTGGATCGAGGCTAGCCTTGACCGTTTCGTCGATGGCGATCAGGCGTGCGGCATTGTTTCGCAACACCCAAGAAACCAGCCGTCCGCGCCAGCCCCGTAGCGGCTGCTGCACGGAGCGGACATGCACGATCACCGGGCAGCCGAAAATGCGCCGCGCCAGCCAAATCGCGGGCAGCAGCGTGACATCGTTGACATGCACCAGATCGAACTCGCCCCATTTCCGCTTTGCGGCCAGCAGGCAGCACAGGGTCGAGGGAAGGTAGGCCAGCTCCCGCAAAAGAACAAGCGAACGCCAGCCCCGATAATGGCCATAGCGCGTATTGTCGAACTGCGACACACCGTCGCAGCCCCGCACCTCCACGCCCGCGGCTGCCAGGATTTCCTGGAACTGCCCCCTCCGCGTCAGCACCCGGGGCTGCACGGCACCCGCGGGAAAACTTTGGATCAACTCGAGCAGGCTTCTCGATGCGCCGCCGAACGGCGCGGCGTGGTGCACGTAGAGCGCCCTCATCACCTTCTCCTCCCAGAGTACGTTAGCCACCGCTTGACGGTATTCCGGCCGTACGCCGCCTTGCCTGAAATCTCCGACAGGGATACGCCGTTGCGATAAAACAACCGCCGTATTCTTCCCGGCTCTTTCATGGTGATCATCTCCAAAATCGCTGCTCCATATATGAACCGGTGACTTAACTGTGTATTCCACGCAATCTGGACACTGATTCCACGGCAAACTGGACAGCCATTCCACGTGAATCTGGACAGTCGGAGCGTAGCGACGCGGGGTTGAAAGGTTTGACTCTGCGGCTCGTATTGTGGTCAAGTTGTTGGCCCAAAAAGGCAACCGTTGGCCGTTACCGCGTAACGGATTCTTTGGCCAATCGAAGGCGCTTTTCGTAGTAGCCCGTCTCTCCATTGCGCACCCGCGCCGCGCGGTCTAAAGCGGCGCGCTCCGCCCCACGAATCAGGTCTTCAATGACCTCACGTTGCGTTGCGTTACTGCGTAACACGCTGCCAGGCGCTCCAAGGCACGCTTGGCGTGAAGGTTAAACGTGTGCTTTCGGCAGCGCTGCAAACCCCCCGCAACCCCACGCACACCGCGGCAACGCGGGGGGGGTTGCAGCGTTCCCGAAAGCACACAGACGATCGGTCCGGTCGACTCCCTGCGCAAAATCGGCAATCAAGAGTCGAACTTTGAGCGGCGCTATTACATCAGCTCTCGCGAGTTGACCGCCGAACAACTCGCCGTCGCCGTGCGAGGCCATTGGGCCGTCGAGAATCGACTTCACTGGGTCCTCGACGTCAGCTTTGGCGAGGATGCCAGCACCGTACGTAAAGATAACGGGCTCTATGTCGTTTCGTGTGGAACCGGCGGTGGGGTTCGCGTTTTGAGGGGGCGGCGATGTCAAGGGCGGACGGAGTCCGGGCGCAACCGAACCCTTTACATCGCCACCCCCTCGCTTACGCTCCCTCTGGGCCGAGGAAGGCAGTCTGCCGCCCTCGGCATGGAGGACAATGGCGGCCTTTCCTCTCGCGGCTGCTTCCTCATGATTGAAACGCTGTTCACCCAGGCTCTGGGTCTCGTTGCTCCTTGGCAGGTCGATGAAGTCATCTTCAAGCCAGAGAACGGGCGGATCGATTTCCAGGTCGGATTTGGCGCCGCCATTCACGCTTGCCCAGCTTGCGGTGCAGCGGCGCAGCCGCTCCACGACCGCTTGGCGCGCTCTTGGCGCCATCTGGATTTTTTCCAGTACGAGGCCCACCTGCATGCCGAGGTGCCGCGAGTGCCCTGTGCCGGTTGCGGCAAGGTGACGCAGATCGCCGTACCCTGGGCGCGTGAAGGCAGTGGCTTCACCCTGCTGTTCGAGGCGTTGACGCTGATGCTGGCGCCGACCATGTCGGTCCTGGCGGCCGGCCGACTGCTGCGTGTGCGCAGTCGCCGACTGTGGCGCGTGATCAATCATCATGTGGGCCGGGCGCGCGCCCGGGAAAGTCATGCCAGGGTTCGCGCGATCGGCGTCGATGAGACCGCGAGCAAGCGCGGTCAGACGTACCTCTCTGTTTTTTATGACCTCGACGCACAGCGTCTGCTGTTTGCGACGCCGGGCCGGGACAAGGTCACGCTCGGGAAGTTCGCCAGCGACCTCAGGGCGCATGGTGGCCAGCCCACCGCGATCACCCATGTCAGCATGGACATGAGCGGCTCGTTTCAGGCCGGCGCCGCCGAGCACTTTCCAGCAGCCGAGGTCTGCTTTGATCGCTTTCACGTCGTTGCTCTGAGCAGCACGGCGCTGGACGAGGTGCGACGCGCCGAGGTCAAGACCGCGCCCGAACTCAAAGGCACCCGCTGGGGCCTGCACAAGAAACCCGCCGACTGGACCGTCAAGCAAACCGACACCATGTACTGGTTGCAGCGCTCGAACCTCAAGACCGCACGGGCCTGGCGGATCAAGCAGGCGCTGCGCTCCATCTACGCCACCGCCACGACACCTGACGAGGCCAACCCCCTGCTCAAGCGCTGGCTCAGTTGGGCCAGCCGCTGCCGACTCGAACCCTTCAAGCGCCTCGGCCGGACGATTAGCAAGCATCTTCCTGGCGTCCTCAACGGTTTTCACCCCGGCAAGCACAATGGCCGGGTCGAAGCGATGAATCGAGCGCTCCAGGAGGCGCGCGCAAGGGCACGTGGCTATCGCCGCGTCGAAAACTTCATCGCCATGGCCTACCTCATCGCTGGAAAGCTCACTCATTTGCCCGCCTCGCCCTTCGCCCCATTCTTGCCCGTTCCACACGAAACGACCTAAACCCAGATAACGCCTCACAAACTCTTTCCCTCCTAAAGAAGATTGTTCTCAATCTGATACGGCTGGATACGACCGACCAGAAAAAAACCAGCTTGCGCCTGAAACGCAAGGCAGCCGCCTGGAATGACGACTTCCGGGTGAAGATCACGGGCCTCATCCGACTATGACACCCGAGTGCCGAGGCCCTGACTCATCCCCAATGAGATCCGGGCGCGGAAGCGCTGCGGTCGCCTCGCCCGCCTCCGGCCCTATATTCTATGCCATTCGAGATCTCCTCTACCGCCACTCAGTCCCGAACCAGGGGAACATGCCACTATATCGCGCCGACGCCGCTGCCTATTGCAAGGTTTCTTTGAAGAATTTAATTACCAAATTCGGCGGAAAAACATGCCCTCCATCATGGACAACTTCGTGCAAATTGTCTCCTACACCAAGGATGTTATATTGCTTTCTGATTACGGGGTAAAAGTATTCCTTAAAATTCACGTAGGGGTAATCCGATTCTCCGTAACCAATCTGCATCACGATTGGAGCTGCAGCAAGTACGAAACGGTTCTGATCACCGTATTTCCACATACCCGGGAAAAGTTGCGACAGGTCGTTAATTCCCTCAAAATCGGCGAGGCTGGAGTTAGCCCTATCAGCATAGTATTCCAAATAAGACCACATTCCCCCAAAATTTGAGACCGCTTTTATTCTCGGGCTTAGCAATGCCGTATGCAGCGCCAGCCATCCACCCAGAGAAACCCCGGCAGCGCCTATCCTTTTGTGATCAACTTTTGGATCATTTGCAAGAAATTCTAAAGCAGCTAGGTTTGCCATCTGCTGACGTGCAGGTATTAGGTAGTCACCAACCCCGAGCAGAGTAAGTCCAACCTCTAGTTCATCGTCCGCCCCGCCACCAGGTTCGTCTTCACGCTGCCATCTTTGGCCTTGTATTTGAAAATGAATAGTCGCATACCCAGAATCAATCTTCTCGACAGCCAGAGCAACAAAACCGGATTTACATAATCTTAATGCCATTGCTTTCTGGTAAGAGCCAGGATCAACAAACAGCTCCCTTAGCCCACCTTCAGCAGTATGTCCGCTGAAAACAATAATAGCTGGGGCGGGAAACGTCACGCTTTTCGGGTAACAGATACCAATCGGTATTTCGTCTCCGGTTTCTTTTACCGTCAATTTATGCAGATATATTTGGTGCGAAGCTATCTCCACTTTACCAATTGACATTGTGGAGAACTTGCCAATGAGCGCACTTCTTTTTTTTGATGCGTCTGATATGATCCAATCCCTTCCTTTCTGCTTGGAACCGTTCATTGATACAACCATTAAATCAATTAACCTCTCCCTAAAAGAATAGTAATCTCCTTCACCCAAGGGGAACATGTCGGTAGAGTATAGGCGGCTCTTCCTATAGCGTTCGATTACATTTTGGGCAAGAGGCTTTACTTTTCCAAAGAAAGCCCTTCCAATTGGGTCGTTCTGAAAATCATATTTTTCGCCCGGGGGGTCAGCAAAAACATGTGATGATTTTGTAATGAGAAATACGAATGCAGTGGCGGCAAATAGTAAACCAAAGCGCAAGGAAATCTTGCCCATGGCGGATTCAAGCAAGATAATTAACTTCATGAACACCTTGTGAGGCGTTCTAAACCCGATGAATTTTCGGGGTCGGTGACAAAAATTCTCCATGGCGACGCGGAGGCCCTCCGGCTGGATGATATCGAAGCGAAGTTCTTGGGGGATGTATGCCGCGCCAAATTGGCAGTGCTTAAGAGTTCGAGATCGCCATTATCTTCTTATGGACGCCGTACAAAGTGTCCCACAGTAGCTTTTCGCTTGCATAGGCATTGTGCGGCACTGAAGGCGCAGCCATATAGCTCTTGAAATCATCGTTCGAAAACCTGAGCTTCTTTAGCACGAATGAGTAGTCACTCGACTCTTGATCAGGGTCGGGATACGTGGATTGCGACATCAATTCGAGGGCGTGATCGCGAGTCATTTGCCCCGTTACGACCAATGTCGAAAAATGCAACTTGCGCTTGTCCACCCCAAATTTTCGGGGGAGGATGTGCCCTTGATAAAAACGCGTGAAAACCGACTCGTAGTGCTTATAGGGATAGGGGCGATACCCTACCTCCTTATCCAGTATCGCCAATGCCTCATCCTTGCGATAGTCGAAATAGTCCAAGAACGAGGTCCAGAGAATACCGAGCACATAGCGATTCCAGATGAAACCTGCTACAGATATCAGCGGGTGGGTCCGGATCGGGACGGAACCAAACCTCCTGTGGATGGCCTTAATGTTTCTGGCGTCGTATTTCAGCCAGTTCCAGTTCGACGGCATGTGCATGCCCTCGGTGGAACGATTGGTCCCGGCCAGTATCCATTTCACATTATACTGGCGAGCCAGCCGGTAATTCAGGGCCATCATGGCATTATCCATCAGCATCTCGATGTCAATGACGTTCGCCTTGAAGAAGGACAACTGGAGATCCTTGTTCTCATTCCAGTCGATCACATGAGTAAACAGGTCCACCTTCAGCGAACTGACAAGATTTGAGATGTTGTGTACGGCCAACTCGGAGTTCCAGCCATTGTCGAGGTGTACCGCAAGCGGTCTCAGCCCGTGCCTGACGGCAAGGAGGAGCGCATAGGAACTGTCTACCCCCCCACTTAAACCCACGATGCAATCGTAATCCCGCCCCTTGCCATCGTGTCGAACTCGCTCCAGGAAGGCATTCCTCTGATCCACGGTCGCCGCCAGCCCGGTCCTCTTCAATCTCGCGAGAAAATCCGTACAGTAGCTGCATGCGCCCTGATCATCAAAATCGATATCGGATGCGGTGGTATCCATTATGCAACGGGTGCATATTCGCGGTTCGGTCATATTGCGCATAATTTGTAAACGATTTCCTTGCAATGCTGATCTCTGATCAGAGTAGAAAACTCACGCAAGGAAGAGAAATTTCAAGAAAACTCCCCAGCTTTGGCAGCCGAAGCGGACCGCAGGCCAAGGTGAGCATACATGTCTAGCAACTGCGCCTCTTCGGCCTCCCAGCCGTAACGGACTTTGCTGGAGCGGATATGCTTCTTTTTCCCTGTAATCTCCTGCTGCCCCAGCGCTGAGATACGCGCCTTTAGCGAAGCCGAATCAGGCAACACTTTCCAACCAAAGCCCGACTCGTCCACAAATTTCGCCATCTCCGGGAAGTCGCTCACCAGACTTGGGACGCCGCACATCGCGTACTCGAAAATCTTGTTTGGCAAGCAATAAAAATAGTTCAGGCAGACGTTCTCGATCAACGCAAGACCGACATCCGCGTCGACGGTGTACTCCATCACTCGGTGTGGCGGGACTGCCGGCAAGAAATGAATATTCGAGTAAGTGGCGGCGGCTTGTCGAACCAGCGGCTCCAAATCACCATACCCCATCAACACCAAGTGACGAGGCTCTCCCATTTGTGCGAACACTTCCAAGAGCATGCGCACGCCCCTGCCGGTGGTGAGAAATCCTTGGTAGAGATATAACAGGCATTCTGGCCTGTTCTTCAGGCCTATCGCCCGCTGCAACAGTCCGGTAGGCCGCACCTCCCCGGTTGCCGTGCGTGGCTTGTTACGTACAATCCATACGGCGGACAGGTGATACCGCGCACGATACCACTCGGCGATCGAATGGTTTACTACCGACACTGCGTCGCACTGGCCAATTAGGAGTCGTTCGGAAAACCTCGCCAGCAGGCGGCGAAGGCCACGACTGGAAACTGTCTCCGTCTCCAGCTCATGGGTGTCGTACACTAGACGACAGCCAGACCAGTGACGCACCAGAACGCCGATGGGTAACACCGACAGACTGTGACAATTGATGCATTCACATCGCAATCTTCGCAGTAGCCTCAGCACCGCGACATACCACCCGAGCCTCTTAATCACACGGCCACACCAACTCTTCAGAGAGCGTCCGAAGGTGGGATCCAGTCGAACTAGGCGAACTCCCGGTGCCACTACCTCATCTTCAAGAAGATCAGCACGGCCAACGGCAACGATTAGTATCTCGTCAAAGACTTGATGAGCGCGAAGAGACTCAACGATTCGCAGGATGCGCGATTCATTGGTGAAGTTTGATGGATAAAGGTGAACGTTCATGCAGACCGATCAGGGCCTGAAGATGCTCTTGATCCGGTTGTACGTTAGATACAGCGCCCGGCGCCCGTATCCGATCAAACGTTGCACCAGACTTTGCGGGCGCATGCTCCTGCACTCCGCATACCAGTTGCGAAGCTTGTTGTAGCCGGCAAAAGCCAGCTTCAGCTTGCGCTGGTGATTTGGGAATTCCGAATAGTGTTGCAGTGGCGAGGAAATCAGATCATCCAACTCCTGAACCGAGATGCCAAGCTTCTTGGCGATGAACTCTTTGTCCTCAGTCAGCAATTTTTCGTCGTAGAGCGGATTGCGCAACTGTGCGAGCGCTTCGTCTCGGGACATTTGCCCCGAAACGACCAGGCTCGCGAGGTGGGCTTTCCTCTTGTCATAGCCAAACTTGTGCGGCAGGTAGTAAGCCTGAAACCAGCGCGTCCAGCGCGATTCATAATGCTTACCGCCATAGTATCGCCAGCCATAGTCGCGCTCGAGGATGCGGATCGCCTCTTCCTTGTTATAGGGGATGTAGTTGAGAGGCCGCAGCACCTCCATCTTCAGAATCATCGGGTAGCGGAAATACAGATTCCAGAAGCTGACGAGTGGGAAATTTCCGCGCTTGCGTCGTCCGAAGCGCCGGTGAATTGCCTTAACGTGCGTCGCATCCATTGCGTCGTAGCCCCAACTCTGAGGCAGGATGCTCTCGGTGGCATAGTTGCTGCCGCTAATGACGTACTTTATGCCTGCCTGAATGGCGTAGCCATACAGCGCAGCGAAAAATGCGTGATCCTGTGGTACGTCCTGGTTAGCCAAATTGGAACGTAGGAAAGCCAACTGCATATCCTGCATTTCCTCCCAATCAACCACATGGGTTACCAGATCGAGGCCTAGGCGACTGCATATCTGCTCGATATTCATCACCGCCAGCTCAGAATTCCAGCCGGCATCGACATGCACTACCAAAGGCCGCAAGCCCCATTCAACCGCTTTGACTGCGATGAACGAACTATCTATGCCGCCGGATAGCCCGATGATGCAATCGTACCGCTTCCCCTCGCCATAACTCTTCACGTGGGCAATCATCTCAGCGAGGAGGAACTTGCCTTTCTCGGGGCTCGGCCAAGCGGGGCGGACGTTGTTGTCGAAGTAATGACAGTGGTTGCAGACCCCCTGATCGTCGAATGCAATGTCGGGATCGGTGGTATCCATGATGCAGCGAGTGCATATCTGGTAGGGGCGACTCTTGGAAACAAAGGCGGCTTCAGTGATTGGCGAGCCATCAATGGGCGCGAGGATTGCTTTTTGTGTCATTTCGATCTCGGTTTCAGGGGAGTTTTTGCGTCAGCAACTTGCGGTCGGGGTAGTTGATCAGAACGGCACGATGCGGGCCCATGAAGACGAACAGACTTCCGGCCGCGACCGCCGAGACGCCGCCTTCATGCACAGCCGCGACAAAGTCGTCAATACTGCTGGCACCACCGCAGGCGATGACAGGCACACTCACTGCGTGACTGACTTCGCGCAGCAGTTTCAGGTCATAGCCTGCTTGTGTACCATCGCGATCGATTGAATTGACAAGTATCTCGCCTACGCCGAGTCTTTCCAACTCCGCCAGATGCCGACCCAGGCTGCCGGGGCAACGCTTGGCGCCGGAGTGGATGTACAGTTCGTAGCGGCCGAGCAGCGTGCGGCGAACATCGACGCAGCCGACAACGCTCTGCGCGCCGTAAATCGAAACAGCTTCGGATATCAGGCTGGGGTTGGTATAGCCCGCGGTGTTGAGAACGACTTTCTCGAAGCCGAGGGAGAAGACTCGCCGCACCTGTTCGATGGAGGTTAGACCGCCACCGTAGGCCATCGGCATGAACGCTTCACCGGCGATGTCCTGCAGCATGTCAAAGTTCGGCTCGCGCCCCTCGGGCGTGGCAGTTATGTCGAGGAACACTAGTTCGTCAACTTCTTTCTCGTTGAAGATACGCACCGAGTTGATCGGGTCGCCGACGTACTTGGGGTCCTTGAACTTGACGGTTTTGACCAGTCCCTTATTGCGCAACAGCAGTACGGGAATCACGCGGGTCTTGTTCATCCGATGTTGTGCTCCACAAAAGCGCGCATCTGGGCGAGACCGTGGCGCAGCGATTTTTCCGGATGGAACTGCGTGCCTGCGATGTTGCCGCGCTGTACCGCACAAGTGAATTCGACGCCGTGCTCAGCGGTAGCAAGAACGTCGGCTGGGTCGGCGCAGTGCATGCAAAAGGAATGAACGAAATAGAAACGTGCATCATCGCCCATGTTATCGAGCAGTGGCGATGGCTTGCGCTGGTTGATCCGGTTCCAACCCATATGAGGCACTCGCAACCCGGGCGTGGCCGGCAAGCGCTTGCAGAACATGTCGATCCAGCCGAGGCCGGGCGCCTCGCCCTCCTCGCTACCTCGGCCGAGGATTTGTGCGCCTAGGCAAATGCCGAGCACCGGGCGGCGCATTTCGAACGCGAAGCGGTCGAGTGGCTCGCGCAGGCCCGAGGCATTAAGCATTTTCATGCCGTAATCGAAATGGCCAACCCCTGGCAAAAGCAGCTTGTCGGCGGCGAGAACCTGTCCCGCATCGCCCGAAACCACCGCTTCGGCACCTGCCTTGCGCAGCATGTTTCGCACCGACAACAGATTGCCGACCCCATAGTCAACGATGACGATCATCGGAACAACTCCTCGTAGAGCGACAACATGTGACGGCTCTCGGCTTCCCAGTTCAGTTGGCGCGCCGCCTCAATCGAGCGTTTCTTGTAGGCGTCAATGTTCTCACGATCAAAGCTGTTGATTGCGTCGGCGATGGCTTTCTCATCACAACCTGTCACTAGCGCTCCGAGGTCGTACTGCCGAACGAGCCGCGCCATTTCGGGCAAGTCGGATATGCATAGTGCCAAGCCGGCCATGATATATTCGAAAAACTTGTTGGGCAGCGCGAAGCGTCTTTGCGGACTGATGTCCTGATGCACGAAATAGCCGATGTCGGCACGGTTGGCGGCGGGTACGATTTCATGGAAGGCGACCGGTGGCTCGATCGAAAACCGATCGGCAACGCCAAGCTCATTCGCGAGATGCTGCAGTTCTTCGACGTACGACGGATCGCTGTAGCCGCGCAATACCAGGCGAAACTCGGGCCTCCACAGCGGCAGCGAGCGCACAGCGAAATGCAGTCCGCGTGATGCGTAGATTTCACCATGGTACATCACCGTCAGGGGGTTCCCCGCAGGACGGAATGGCTGCTCGACGAAGAATGGCACTGAGCGCACCACGCGCACCGGTCGCTTGAGCTTGTTTTCGGCGTTAAGCAGTCCGGCAATGCCTTCGCATACCGTGGTGACTGCATCGGCGCGGCTCAAAAAGTACTGCTGCAGCGCAATCACGCGTGGCCGATGCCACCTCACCCAAAGAGGATCCTGCATGTACTGGCCCGGCGCGTATTCGTGGCAGTCGATCACCATGCGCGCACGAAAGCTGCGCGCCACCTGCCAGCCGATGTCTGCAGTGAAGTAGTCGTGGCAAAGCACAAGCGACGGCTTCTGATCGGGATGCCTGTGTGTTGCCTTTTTTGCATAGTTGCGAATGACGATGCGCTTGCATTCAAAGCCTTCGACAAAACGTCCGTGAATACGTGCACCGTATTGGCGCAGCAAACTTGGCACCTTGGCGGAGGCGAGTACTTGGCCAGCGCGTCGCACTAATATTGACATTCTTTCTTCAATTAGTGCTGGTGCTCGGCTGGTGAGTCGCAGCAATGTTTGTATTTTTCTTAAAACAAGCCGCACCAAAGTTTGTATTTTTCTTACGATTACTATCTGCGGTATATGCGCTTGGGGCACGGGACGCACAGTGGGTTGCTCACGCACCAAACTCTCTGGCAACGAAACATGATGCCACCAGTCTGGGCATGCGACTGGCCCATTCAGACCAAACACCACCACACGCCACCCAGAATCACGTAATGCCATAGCTTGGCGGATCACACGCGGCTCCTTGCAAACTGGAGTGTAGGAAATAATCCAGGCTGTGCGGTCCTCTCCGAACCGCCTGGATCTCTGGTCGGTTTCATTCGTCATGTGTGGTCCACTCTCTTGATGCCTGCATGTCGATCAACTCCGCCGCGCTGGCCCAACACCATAGCCAGGAAGAATTATCGGCCTCACCACGCTGGTGTGCTTCCCACATATCCATCAACTGCTGGCCATTGTGACCGGGAATCGCGGCCAGGCGTGTATCGGTGACACGTTCACTCACCCAATCCTTGAGGCTTGAATTGCGCACCCATTCGTCCTGCGGAGCGGCGAAGCCAACCTTGTCGGCTCGCCAGCGCACTTCACGCGGCAGCATGTCGCGCAGGGCTCTGCGCAGGATGTTCTTGCCCCATGCGTTGTGCAGGTAGGCCCAGTCGGGCAAATGCGTTGCGAAGTCGACCAGTGCGTAATCGAGAAAGGGGTATCGGCATTCGATGCCGTGCGCCATCGAATTGCGGTCGCCGCTATACAGGTTGGACGGCAAGGAGGTACGCATCAGGTTGAGCGCGAGTTCGAAGCGCAGCACCCCAACGTCGCCGGGCGCGGGCAGGCCGTCGCCCCCGTAGTTGCGCTCCCAGTCCGCTACATACGAATGCATGTGGACACTGAACTCCTCGGCCGGCAGGCTGTCCCGCAGTACGAAACGCCGCTCAGGATTGGCGTAGCGGCTGGCGGCGTGGCGCAAGCGCCGGTCGCGCTGGTAGCCGACGAACTGTGCGTACCAATGGCCGAGTTTGCCCTGGTGGGCCAGTTCGACCTGCCACGCCTGCAGGTGGCATTGGTAGCCGGCCAGCACCTCGTCAGCGCCCTGACCATCGATGATGACCTTATAGCCCCTGGCGCGCGCGTCGCGCATCAACGCCCATTCAAGATACATCGAGGGCCCAGGAATGATGGTCTCGTGGTGCCAGTGCAGGCGACGCACGTCGCGTGTCAGCTGCTCAGGGGTCGGATTCACGCTGTGGCCGACCAGCCCGGTCTTGTGCAGCATCAAGTCTATATAGCTACCTTCGTCGATAGTCAGGTCGTTGGGGAAGCGTACGGACATGGCTGCCTCGATGCGACTACCGGCTTCCTTCTGGTTGGCCAGCAGCGCCACCAGCGAGGACGAGTCGAGGCCGCCCGACAGGCAGGCCGTAACCGGCACGTCACTTCGCATACGCTGCGCTACCGAGCGCTCGAGCAGGCTGCGGAATTCAGTTATCTGTTCGCGCTTAGACAGGCGGCCGAGGGAACGATCGTAGGCCGGCGTCCAGTGGCGCTTGTCGAACACGATGCTGCCGTCGGCGTCCACCAACATGCAGTGGCCGGCGCGTACCTGGCGCACCCCCTTGAACAGGGTCTCCTCGGTGCTGAAGATCAACCTGCCGAACAGCACCTTGCTGAACATATCAAGGTTGTAAGAGGAGTCGGCCTCGGGGTGCGCCAGCAACGCCTTGATTTCCGAGGCGAAAGCCAGCTGACCTCCAGGCAGGCGACACATGAAAAGTGGCTTCTCGCCAAAGCGGTCACGCGCGACGAGAGCCCGGCCTCGATCCTGGTCCCACAACACGAAGGCGAACATGCCGTTGAGGCGTTCTATCATCGACTCGCCCCACTGTTCGTAGGCCTGCAGCAATACTTCGGAGTCGCCGCGCGTGCGGAACTGGCGGCCTACGGCTTCCAGCTCCGCGCGCAGTTCGATGAAATTGTAGATCTCGCCATTGAAGACCAGCATTTTGCGGCCATCGTTTGAGCGCATCGGTTGGTCCGCGACATGTCGCGTGTCCAGAATCGCCAGGCGCCGGAAGCCCATGGAGATACTGCCGCGTTCGTGTGTACCGGTCCAACTGTCAGCGCCATCCGGACCGCGATGAGCGAGCCGATCGCGCATACGGTTCAGTACTGTCAGTGGCAGAGGGTCGCCCGGACCCAGACTAGCGACAAATCCACACATATACGTTCTTACACCCAGGCCGTCAGTTTGCTTTGCAGAGGGGTGCGCGCTGCCCCGGAAGTCCATTCGCCATCCATGTGCACCATCGGCGGCTCGCTCCAGTTGGTCGGCGCCATCTGCAGATTGAGCAGGTCGGCGCCGAGCGTATGCACAGCGCCGTCGGGATAGTCGGGCTCGCGCAGCGCAGCCATCAGGACGTAGGTGCCTACGCCGATGCCAAGACGCGGTTGGTGCAGGCGCAGGTGATGCTTGCCTGCCGGCAGCGCCGCTCCACCGTCGAGTTCGAACAACAACGAACCCTCGCTGCTGAAACCGAGCACCACCGGCTTCAGTGGCCGTGCGAGGCACAACGTCAGGCGCAGTTCAAGCGCATCTCCGCTTTCCATAACCTTGAGACGCCGCTCCTGGTCGCCAAATTCGAACTGGATGATTGCATGGCCATGAAGATCGGTCGGCTCAATCAGGGCGTGGGCACGTTCAAGGAAAATCTCTTTCGTGCTCCGTGTTGCGGCCGCAGCCCCAGTCTCCAGTGATTGAACCGTTGGCGGTGTATCGAGTTTCGCCGCAAGTGCCAGCATGTAATCGCGATAGTGGTCGAGCACCTGTTCGGTCGGGCCATCCTCGCGCAGGTGGCCGCCGTCCAGCCATAGCGTCCGTTCGCAGTATTCGCGGATCTGGTCGAGGGCGTGCGATACCAGCAGCAAGGTCGTACCGCTGACCAGCTTGCGCATGCGTTCGGCGCACTTGTGCACGAAATAGCCGTCGCCGGCACTGAGCACCTCGTCAATCGCCAGCACGCTCGGACGAATCGCTGTCGCCGTGGCAAACTCGAGCCGTGCGCGCATGCCCAACGAGTAGGTCTTGATTGGATGGCGAAGGAACTCGCCGAGTTCGACGAAGTCGATGATGTCGGCTTCAGCTTGGGCAAGCGCATCGTCCGGCAGGTCGTTATAGACAAGGGCGTTGTGGATATTATCAAGACCGTTCAGCTCATCGCTAAAGCCGAAACCGGTCTGCATCAGCGCCTGAACCGTGCCGTCGATCTTGATCGTGCCTTCGCTTGGCCGGGTGGTACCGCAGATGATGCGCAGCAAGGTGGTCTTGCCCGAACCGTTGTGGCCAACCACACCGACGCGCTCGCCATGAGCGATTGTCAGGTTGATGGCATCGAGCGCCACCTTCTGGCGCACGCCCTTGGCGCCCATGCCGAGGTAATTTCTGACCTCCTGAACGGAATTGTCGTAGAGCTCGTAGCGCTTGGTAACATGATTGAGGCTGATAACCGGACGCGCTGCCGATGCACTGACGGGCCGAGTAGGAGGTTGCCTGCCATGAAGATGCATCATGCGAGCACCTCGCGCATCCAGCGGCCAATCCATTCGGCCGCTGCTGGCTCACCAAGTGCGCTGCGTTCGGGATGCCACATCACAGCCAGCCAAGGCAGACGCGTGTGATGCGCCGCCTCGACGGTACCGTCGGCATGCAGGTAGAGCGCCTGAAGTTCAGCGGTCAGGGCATCGCGGCGGATACCCCAGTTGTGATAACTGTTGACGTTCAAGGAGGGCAGATTCTGTCCGGGCGCGCCTTCTACGGTGTGGTAGCAGGCCACATGGCCCGAGATGGGCACAAGCGTACCGCCGAGATGGTGTTGCAGCATCTGCATGCCGCGGCAAACCGCCAGCAGAGGCAAGCCGTTGTTCGCGGCGTGATCTATCAATTGCGCCTCGGTCTGGTCGCGCTCGGGCGCCGTACCGAGATCGTTGCCGCCGCTCAGCACGATACACTGCGGCTGCCATTGCGCGAGCACCGCCGCCGTGGCCGCCGGGCGGTTTGTCATGGGCAGCAGTTCCACCGATCGACCAACGAGGCGTTCGAGGGTCGTTCCCCAAGCCTGGTCTAGCGCGTCGCGACGCTCGTTGCGCCCGTCCAGGATGTCGACGCGTTGGCTGATCACGGCACGCATTTCCAGTTCTCCTGGCGCCAAAGGCGCTGTTGGCCGTCAAGTTCGATGATCGCACCGTCGCGCAATTGCGTGAATGCCTGTTCCCCGATACCAATCACAGCGGGTATCGCGAATTCCGAGGCGCGGATCGCCATGTGCGAATTCGGCCCGCCAAAGGCCGTCACCAAGCCGCGAATGTCGAGCGCGAACAGGAAGTCGAAGCCGGGATCGGCATTGCTGATGGCGACAACACAGCCCGCCACAGCCTCCCGGCTGACCGCCGCGCCCGGAGCTATGACGCGCAGTGGCGCGCGCGCGCGGCGCTGGGTGATGAAGTTCGGTTCGCTTTGCGGTACGGCGAAGGCGTACACTTCGTCTGCATGTGCCAGTACTGGTGGCAGTAGGATGCGGCCGGTGAGGGCATGCCCACGATGGCGTCGCTCCGTGCGCTCGGCCAGTTCGGCGCGCGCGCCTTCCTCACCCCAAGCGAGCACCGATTGCGTCAGCCAGAAGTCGAGCGGCATACAGGTAAGGCGGTCGGCGGAAATACCGGCAGCGCGGCCCTGCGCAGCGAAATTGTCGAGTGCCACCGAGAGCAGGCGCGTGAAGACAAACTTGGAGTATTCGCGCCCTTCCACGGCGACACGCACAAAACGCAGCAAGCCTTCCGCGTCGACGCCCAGTTTGAGAACGGCAAGTGCCGAGTCGAGGGCGGTGCGTTCGTAGCCGGTCCACTCGAAGAGAGTGGCGGCCCGGGGATGCGCCGTGGCGATGATCGGGTCGAGGTAAGCCTCGGGCCGGTCGCGGTAGGCAGGGGTGTTGATGTCGTACGTGCCCGGGCGCAGGTGACCGAAGCGGCCGATGAAGCTGGTACGTGTCATACGGCCTTCGCGCACCGCTGCCGCGGCATCGGTCAGCATTAGGCCGAGGCCGGGCAGGCTCTCCATCAGCGCGGCGCGGCGCTCTTCGGTCAACAGCCCGGCGCGCACCGCCGAACGCAGCAGCGCGGCGGCGACAAAGCCGGCACGCGCCAAGTGCGCGAAGACGAGCGTTCCTTCTCGCGAGCAGACCACCAGGGTGCGGCGCAGCCAGTCCGGGAAGGGCAAGGTAACGCGTTCGAGATCGACGCAGCGCGCCTCGAGCGCGCGCGCTGCGATCAGTTGATCCTCGGCTTGGGCAAGAATGCCGCGGGTGATGCAGCGTAAGCCGTCCTGTAGTTGGATCATTTCGGAGACGTCGGTTATGCCGTTTTGAGTGTAATGCGCATGCCAGTCGGCAAAGCCAAAATCAAAGCAGGTCGGCAGCAGCTCGAACTCGATCTTGTCGTGCAGTGCGCGGTCGGACCGCAACCGGTCGATGGCATGATCGACGAGGCGTGCCGCGAGCGCCTCCGGCAGCCCGGCCGGCAGGAAGGAATTCAAGCTGGCGCGCACGTCGACAAAGGGCTGCCCGCAGAAGCTTCGCATCAACGGCCAGCCGCGCAGATCGCGGTAGCCGGCCTGATACCGCTGCTCGGCCCAGACTCCGTCGGTGACCAGGTAGCGGTAAAGATCGAGCGCCAAGGGGCCGGGCGTAACGCCGACGATTTCTGCCGGATTCCAGTCGGCCATGACACTCCACACAGTCTCCCGTCCAACCTGGCCAGCCGGGGGCGGAGCCAGATCGTTCAGCACTCTGGTCAGGCCGCGCAGACAGTCAGCCACTTCGGCGTCGCGGTCTCGGTCCTGATGGGCATCGCTGACAAACAGCGGCCGTACCTGCAGGGTGACAAGCTGGTCGTTGGCGTCGAGGGCAAACTCGATGTCAAGTGCGTCGTGGCAGACCCGTTGCTCAATCTCGTCGACCGCCTCGATTAGCCGGCGGCCGAGCGCGGGTAGGCGCGCCAGCGCTTGGGCATCGGCGAATCGCGACACCACCAGTTTGACGCCGCCGCGGCTGGCACCAGCGGTGATCTCCGTTGTATCGCTCCCGTGGCTATAGTGGATCACGCGCCACGGCGCGCCGGTCTCAAGGGTTCGCGTGAAGATCACACCGCTCGCCTTGACACCGTCGAGCTGCGGCTGCACCAAAACCTCATCGGACTCGTCATGGCCATCATAAGAGGCAAACACCCGATCGATGGCCGGGCCGAGCGTCGCCACGGCGGGACCAACGTCGAGTTCGGAGTGATAGCGCCCTGCGTTGGCGCGTTGAAAACCATCCTCGTCCGTGGCGCTGGAACGCACGATCAGAGCGCGCTGCTGCGGAAGCTCCCGCGTCAGCCGTTCCAGCACCTCACCGCGTTCGGTCTGCCATTGCTGGCGCGTGAAATAGGCCAGCGGCAGGATGCGCGAGCGCTCCAGTCGATGTTGCAGCCGCGCCAGCGTAGCCGCCTTGCTGCCCAACACGAAATGCGCTACCGAGCGGCCGTGTTCGGCATGGGCCCAAAGGTCTTGCGCGGCAACTCCTCGCAGCGGGACAGCCCCCTCAGCAAGCAGACGCGACAGGTGGGCGCAACGCAAAGCGGCGGCACCTTGCAGCACAGCTTTGCGGAAGGCCGGCACAAAGGACGCAGGCACACGTGCCAGGCCGACAAATTCGTAGTCGCACCCGTCCAGGGTCAGTGTCTCCGTTGGGTGGCCAGCGAGTGCGGGGTCGCGGCGCAGATCGTCGACAGCGACCGCGCAGGCGTCTGCGTTGCTGTCGAACAGGGCGCGCACCAGGGCCGGGCGCAGCAGGATGTCCGCATAGGCGATGTACAGGTCGCGCCGTCCTTCAGCCAGATCGTCGAGCGATTCGAGCGCCAACGCCAGCGAAGCGACCGGGCCAGTTTCCTGCCAGTCGGCGTTGAAGTGATAGGTAAGGCGCGGGAACTGCTGCATCACCGCGTGGATGTCATAGCCTCCGACAAAGCAGACCTCGGGTGCGAGCGCCGAAAAGGCATCGAGCTGCCAGTCGAGCACACGGCCGCGCAGCGTCACCTTCTGTAGGCCGAACGGCCGACCCTCCTCGCGTGGAGCTCCGGCACCGAGGATGATCAGTTGTGGCTTCACAGGAAGGCGTCCTTCATGACACGTGTGCGCAGGCGCGGATGCATCCATAGGTAGGCTGGACGTCGAGCCGGCGGTTGGGTGACGAAAGGCAAGCTGCGCAGGTCCGTGCCCGGATGCTGCTGTAGCACCTCAACCAGCAGGCGTGCCCGGAAGTGCGGATCGACCGCGAACAGTAGGGCGCGATACAACTCCGGCTCGCGACCGGCGGGGAGTAACTCGGCCATCGTCGGCAGGTGCGGGAGATCGGTTTCGTGCTGGCCGATCAACGGGCCTTCGTCGATACCAGGACTCATGTAAAAGCAGCTCACGCCGATGCGACGGCGCACCTGTGCCGACCAAAGCAGGCAGTCCGAACCGCGAATATCGGGCACGATACCCGGATGGATGTGCAACACTCGCACCCCCGGCTTGTCGAGAAGGCTGGCAGGCACGATGCCGCCGTTGGTGTACAAAAAAGCCGTGTCTGTCATGTTCAGCAAGCGCCGCTGCAGAACCGGATCGTGAAAATCGGAAGCGCTGAACTGCTCGACCTTGCTTGCAAGTTCCTGCGACTGCCAGTGCCCGAAATGATCAATCGGATCGAACCCGGCCTCCCGTTGCAACTGCAGGCACAGGGCGCGGTAATCCGCATCTGTGGCCTGTGCATGCGGCGCCCTGCTGCGCCGCCAGAGTTCAGCCAGGCGCTCGCCGATCAGGGCGCGCAGCCGCAACAAAGTGGGCGTCGGCCTGACGAAATCCACCAGCCAGAGGCGGCGTGGCCGGAGGCCGGCGGCGCGCAAGTATGTCAAATACGTACGCGTCGTGCTGCAGGCACGATCGCCGATTACCGTCAGATTGATTTCGGTCACGGCCATCGACATCATTCCCATTCCCTCAGGCGTGTCGCGCATGCGTGGTCCAGTGCCAGCGACAGAGCCGGCCGCGGGGTGTGCAGACCACCGTCCAGAGCCTTCAACACGGTGTTGAGGTGGCGTGCGTCGCCGTCGAGGTCATAGCCGATCAAATAGGCCGCAAGCAGTGCACTGGCTTGTGCGGGCGTGGCGTTCTCGCTACTTGCCGCTGGTTTCATGTCCGAAAGCGTGTAGCTGCGTTTGAGAGTGCCGGTAATCTCGATCTTGCGCGCCAGGCGATCCAGGAGTTGCTGGTCTGCCGGCGCAAGCGTGGTCCACGCACGCGCCCGGCTCGCCAGTTCCGCGACATCGCATTCGCCTGCGTTGGCTCGCGCATCGGCGGGAACCAGCTCCCCAATCAACGCGCTCGGATCGGGCGCCGGCGCAAGATGGCAAATCGCGTCGAGCGTACCCTGCCTTGCCATGGCGTGATAGCGGCGCAGGTCGTCCAGGGTGTCGACCTCGAGCCACCCGTTGTCGATCAGCGCCGGCCGCACGTTCCAGCCGGCATCGATCAGCTGCTGAATGAAGCTGGTCATGTACATCTTCGCAAACGGCTGACCGTCGTATTGCGCATTGCGATCCAGCCCATCGTAGAATGCCAGCAGGCGCGCATGCTGCAAAGCAGGGAAGCACACCAAGCCGATGTACTGCGCTTGCACCTCGTCGAGGCTGCGCGGACGCTTGCCGATTTCAGCAAGCGCGCCGTCGTCGCGTAGCCGGAAGGTCTCGACGTCCGAGGCGTAATCTTCCATACGGGCGCTCCACAGCGTGCGCCACTGCCGGTCGGCAGCGACGATCACGTCACCCGTGCCCTGCAACACGGCCAGCAGCACACGCGGCTCGAAAACGATGTCGCCGTAGCACATCAGCAGGTCGTCGCGGCCATCGAACAGTGCGCGCGCGCACATCAGCGATTCGACCATATTGGTCGTGTCATAAGCTGGATTGGCGATCACGGGGCAGCCGAGTGGCGCGAGGCATTCCATGTGATAGCCGCCGACCAGATTGATGTCGGACGCGCCGCCGGCGCGCAGCACCTCGATCTGGCGCGCCAGCAGCGGCATGCCGGCCAGCGCCACCATGCCCTTGGGGCGGTCACCTGTCAGGGGCATCAGGCGGCTTCCGAAACCGGCTGCGAGGATGACGGCACGGGCCATGTGTCAGGATTCCCGCAGTAGTCGATCGAGCAGCCCGGCGGCGCGTACGCCGCAGTCGCCCACCCTGCCGTGAAGGAAGCGCGCCAGGGTGTCGCCATTGATTGCACGCGGCGACGCAAGCATGTCCCGTACAGCCGCGACCACGGTGGCGGCATCGGGCGCCACCACAGGGCCCAGTTCTGCGCGCAGCGCCAACTCAACCGGATCAAGGCCAACTCTAGCCCAATCAGGATTGGCGATTTTCAGACCGACGTCGACCGAGACCACCGGACGGCGCCGTAATGCCGCGAACTCGAAGCTGGTGCCGGAATAGTCACCGACCAGCACGTCGGCGTCGAAGATCGCCTTGTCGCCATCCAAGGGCGACTCGAGCGTGACCCACGGCGTGCGCCCAGCCAAGGTTCGCAACCCGTCCAGCACCGGCGCATGTTCAAGGAAAAAAAGTGGGTGCGGTCGCACCACAACATCAAAGTCCTGGGCGGCAAGCTGCTCGGCCAGTGCCGGACCACAGCGATCAAGGAGATTGTCCGGCCCCCAACTCGGGGCGATCAGAACCTTCGGCCGCGCATTCTGCGCTGGCTTGCCCTGCTTGGCCATTTCGACCAGCACATCGAGTTTCCCATAACCGGCGGCCAACACTCGCCGGCCGGTCAGGCCGCGCGCCTTTGCCAGCGCCAGGAACTCGCGATCGTGCTGGGGCCCGGCGGCCAGCAGCACGTCGTAGCCATCGAAGGACCCGGGCGGGTATATCATGTGCAAGCTGGCGATCGAATGCGGCATATGTACGAACAAGCGCCCCCTCGTCGGAAAGATGCCGCGGTCGAGACCGCTCGAGGCGGTTACCGCGATAGCGCAGCGTTCCGCGGCGGCATCGACGAACGACACGCCTTGGCTCGCTGCGATGCCGGCCGCGCGGTAAAGACTAACGGCATGGTCGCCGCCTTCGGTCGCATTGCCGCACATGATTACCTGTACACGCTTGCCGCTGCGACGGCAGGCGAGTGCGGTCGAGCGCGTCCACACCTCGTCGATCGGAGCCGAACTGAGGAACAGGATGCTTTTGCCGTACTGGCGAAACCAGTCGAACATCAGTGCCAGGCCTCAGACATCGTGCCGGAACACCAGGGTCGATCGGCGGCGGTCGCGCGCCGGCCAGGCGAAGTGGCGATTGCCCGCCATCGCCCTGATGGCGCGCCATTCGTATAGACGGTACACCCAGCGCCAGTGCGGCAGCAGATCGTGGTCGTAAACGTATAGGCCAGGGTCGGTTTCGTCGGCGCGGTGCTGTAGCGTAAAGCCGCGCTTTACGAAGGCATCGATAATGCTTTCCGGTTGGCGCAGCACAAAATAACTGAACTCGTCAAGCTGGGTGCGCAACAGGACGCCGAGAGTCGGCATCACCGAATGGTTAATCATCACCTGGCCACCGGGGCTCAGCACGGCGCTCATTTCGTCGACGAACTTGCCCAGGTCGTGCGCGAACATGATGCATGCGCGCGCAAAGACGATGTCGTACTTGTCCTGCGTCAGCGAAGCGAGGTCGTGCTCGTTCAGGTTGTACTCAAACACCTTGAAGCCATGCGTGGCGCGAGCATACTGGATGGTTTTCTTGTTGATTTCCGTGAGCGTTATGTGCGCGCCGAGCTTTTCGATCTGTCGGATGAAGTGGCCGTTGCCGCCCGAAATGTCGAGTAGATTCTTGCCGGCCACCTCGACACCGGATGGCTCGAGATAATCGCGGATGAAGTCCTGGCCTTCTTGCTCCGACCAGTCAATGTGCACCTGTTCGACGAAATAGTCGTACATCTTTTCTTCGTCGAGTACTGGGCTTTTCTTCAGGTCGGCATATGGCAGCATCGACAGCGGGTAAGTTGCCCTTTCTTCACTGATGGCTGTGCCGCAGGCCTTGCAGCAATGCCAGAAACGCTTGTAGGTGTCGAGGGTGAGGAGGTCTCTGCTGCTGCAGGAAATGCAGGTTCGTGAGGTGGGGTCGAGGGTTGTCATTGGCTACTTTCTGGAGCGACACGGCGAAACACGTACAAATGCCGGGTTCCCCGGTCGGTGTCGCGTTTCAATTCAAGAGAGAACAGATCGGCAAAAGTGTCGATGGCCTCATAGAAGGCCGCGTTACCGACATCATTGGCGTGCGTCTCGAAGATCAGCTTGCCGTCAGGCGCAAGATAGCCGGCGCAGCGTTCGAAGTGCTCGCGTAACGGTACGCGGTAATTCTCGTCGTCGGTCCAATGGGTGGCGAATGACAACACCGCGGTAAACCGGCCCGGCGCAGAGAACTCCTGAATACGCGTCGGCACCAGCTTGACCCGGTCCGCTATACGCAGGTAATTGGCGCATTGCTGGCCAATCTCGATCATGTAGGGGTTGATGTCGATGCCCTCCGCTTGGCAGCCGGTACGGAACGAGGTGTAAAGCGCCATGAAGCCGCAGTTGCATCCAATGTCGAGGATGCGGTCATCGGGTCCGATCAGTTCGCGCAGTGCATAGGCATCGAAGCGCTCTTCGGTCGAGCGCTCACCGTACACGCCTAGAATGCCAAGTGCTTGGTAGGGATGACCGTAGAAGTAGTAGTAGCTGCCGTACTCCTTGCGTTGGCGTTCGAGGATATCGTCGATTCGAGCATGCAGCGCAGGCAACCCATTGGCAAACCAGTCTGACTCGGCGTGCGTGACATGGTGATTCATGAAGCGCACGCACGCCCGCGACAGGCAGACCATGCGGTAGGCAAGGCGGTTGAGGTGGGCGCCAATGGTGGCGCAGAGGTGGCGACATCTCGCGTTCTCGAGAATCTCGCGCTCCATGTGCTGGCGAAACCGTTCAAACATGATCAGAGATTTCCAGGATGGTGGGGATGCGGTAACCCGGTCGCTGTCCTGGCATACTGACGGGAGCGCGATCGATTACGTCAAGGTGGAAGGATTTGTACAGCGCATCCAGGCGAATGGCGCCTTCGGCAACCGTCCCGAGTGCCTTGTCGGTGTCAGTGATGGTCAGCGTGATATGATAGCTGCCGCTCACCAAAACGAGTTGAGGGCATGTCACCCCAACTTCATGGCTCACGCTTGGCTCGATATGCACGGCATCGACGTCGTTTTCGAGCACGGCAACCCGACGGCCAAGGGTGTCCCAGAACGTAAACAGGTAGCGCAGCCGGAAATCACCCCCACGTTCTGCGCGTAGCGTCAGGCGAAAGACCAGCGGCTGGCCGTGGGTCACCGAGAGACGAGTCTCCGCAGCGCCGTTGATCCAAACGCCGCTCACCTTGACGTCGCCACGGCCCGGCCAGCGCGTCACGACCTGGCCGCTGTCCGGCAACTGCTCATCGCCGAGATCGGCGGCCGACTCGCTGATCGACACGGTTTTGTCGTCGAGGTCGTCGGTGTGCCAACTGAGCCGTTCGAGGAAACCCTCATAGCGCTTGCTCACTTCGATCGCGTTGCCGTCGAGCACCGTCCTGCCGCGCTCGATCCAGATGGCGCGCTCGCAATACCGCGTGACCTGCGACAGCGAGTGCGACACCAGCAGCAGTGTGGTGCCGCACGAGCACAGATGTTCCATGCGGCGCGCGATTTTCTCCTCCCAGTAGATGTCGCCGGCGCCGAGTACCTCGTCAATGATGACGATGTCCGCCATGTGAGCGGTGGCGATGGCGAACTCGGCCCGCACCCGCATGCCGAGCGACAGATTCTTGGCCGGCTGTGTGAAGTAGTCGCCAAGTTCGGTGAAATCGCGAATCTCGGTGATGACCCTGTCGAGCTCGTTTGGCGAAAGCGACAGCATCGACAGGTGCTGGCGCGCATTCTCGAGCGTCGACAATTCCTGCGAGAGGCTCACTGAGCCAGGCAGCAATGAGTAGATCTCGCCGTCGACATGAAGCGTGCCGGTGGTTGGCGGGAAGGTGCCGGCGAGCAGTTTGAGTAGGGTCGACTTGCCAGCGCCGTTGCGGCCGATGATGCCGACACGCTCGCCGCGCACCATGGACAAGTTGATATCCTGAAGTGCCGGCACTGATCCGGCGATGTCACGCGGATCGGCACGGCCATGGCACACGGCACGGGCAAGGTAGCGCACGCCCTGCCAAGCGTTGTCGAAAACAGGATACAGCTTGCTGACACCCTCTATACAGATCACCGGCGCCGTCTTACCTTCCGGCACAACATCGTGCCCAACGCGGTGCAGGGTGCTTGCCGGTGCGTCCGTATCAAGTGCACGACTCACAGCAAATCCATCATCGCGACGCGTGCTCGCCGGAACACCCAGATGCCAACCAGAAGCATGGTGATCGAAATGCTGGTACCGAGCACGATCTCAATCATGGGCGGCAGCTCGTTGAGCAGTATCAGATGCTGGTTGGCCGACACATGATAGTAAATCGGGTTCAGATAGAGCAGTGGCTTGACGCGCGCCGGCACTGAATCGGGCGTATAGGCGATCGGTGTGACGATCATCAAAGCAATGACGATGTACTGGATCAAAAAGGTGATATCGCGCATCACGATTCCAAGCAGCGACAACAGACAGCCGAGGCCGACCGAGAAGCACAACTGAAGCAATGCTACCACGGGCAAAAGCAGCAGGTGCCAACTCGGTGTGGACAGCAGGACGTCGCCAGCAATGACGAAGGCCGAGCCCGGTAGCACGATCAGGTAGGCGGCAATAGCCGCCTTGGCCGGAATAAATTCCGGCGGGTAGTTGCTGAACAACAACTTGCGATCACGGCTGAGTGCGGAGGTCGTAGCACCCATCGCCTGCGCAAAGGCAAGGAACAGCACCAGACCCGAGAAGACGTTGAGGATGTACTCGGATTGCGACAAACCAGGCATTTTCACCTTGAAGATCACGGCATAGATCAGGGAATAGAGCGCAAGGAGCAGGAAGGGACCAACCACGATCCAAGATAATCCGAGTATGGTGCCGGCATGATGCGCATGTATCTCGACCTTGATCGAGCGTAGGAGCAGGCGGCGATGCGAGATGAAATTGCTCAATAAAGTCATGCAATACCCTCTTTAGGGACTACGACTACTCTACGCTGGCCCGTTGTCGCCAGATCTGCGCCCACCGGCAGGCTCACCACGCGAGCTGCCGCCCGCGCCGTGTGGGCAAGGCCTGGGCCCTCCGTTTTGTTGGCCGGCTGCCGATGGAGGGACGCGGGACAATGCACGGCAGTCGGGACGCCCGCGTTCTTGAACACCTCAAGCATCTTCTCGCGGTTCTCGACGAATACCGTGTATTGCGCGTAGCCCGCGCCTAGGCCCTTGCCGCATTCTACCTCCCAGTCGAAGCGGTGGAGCTTGGCGAGGACGATCACGCATTGTGTAGAGTGTCCGTGCGGCCGCCGACGCCGATGCGGTAGGAGCGCCTTTCTTGTCCTTGGACGCGGATTGCGCGCGTGGCAGTCGCCGTAGCAGCCGACGGTCAAGAGCTTGCAGCGCTTGCGGCCCAAGTAGACGGCGCCGAAGCTCTGGCAGGCATCCTCAATCACCGGCAGCCCATGCTTCGCTGCGATGTCGTCCATGTCGTCCATGTCGTCCATGTCGTCCATGTCGTCCATGTCGTCCATGTCGTCCGGCGGCCCGTAGAGGTAGGCCGACATGACGGCGCCGCTGCGCGGGGTGAGCGCCACCTCGATGAGGGCCGTGTCGATGTTGCAGGCCTCCGGACGGATGCCGACGAAAGCTGGCCGGTACGGAGCGGCACCTCAGAAACGCGGTCGGTGAAATCGTTGCGGATAACCCGGGAAACGGCGGCCGCCTTGATGAACTGGGGCCGCGCGCCAACGATGGTGACGATCTTGATCACCTGCCCAGCGCCTCGATCACCAGCTGGACGATGTGCTCCTGCTCCTGCCTGGAGAGATCTGCACTCATCGGCAGGCTCATGACCCGGCCAGCCATGACCTCCGACGACGAGACCTTCCCGCTGATTCTGCCCAGTGCCGCATAGGCCGACTGGCGATGCAGCGGGATTGGGTAATGCACCGCAGTGGGCACGCCTATGGCTTTGAGCTTATCCTGAACCTGTTCGCGATTCTCGACAAAGACCGTGTATTGCGCAAAGACACTGGTGCGGTCCGGGCGCTGGGTGACGGTCGACACCTTGCCGGCAAACAGTTCGTTGTAGCGGGTTCCAATCCTCAGGCGCTGTTCGACCTCCCACTCGAAACGCTCCAGCTTGCCGAGAACCACGGCGCATTGGAGAGTGTCCATCCGGCCACCAACGCCGATGCGGGTATGAACGTAGCGCCTTTCCTGGCCGTGGACACGAATCTCGCGCATCGCCCTGGCCAGATGATCGTCGCTGGTGAAGATTGCCCCACCATCGCCATAGCAGCCCAGCGGCTTGCTCGGGAAGAAGCTGGTGCAGCCGATAGTCGACAAGTTGCAGCTCTGCTCGCCCTTGTATTCGGCCCCAAAACTCTGCGCGGCATCTTCGATGACCGTCAGGCCGTGCCTGGCGGCGATGGTGTTGATTTCGTCCATATCCGCCGGCTGGCCGTAGAGGCTGACGGGCATGATGGCGCGGGTCCTGGGGGTAATCGCAGCTTCGATCTTGCTGGCGTCGACGTTGCAGGTATCCGGTTCAATATCGACGAAAACCGGGGTGGCCCCGAGCAAGGCGATGACTTCGGCGGTGGCGACGAATGTGAATGGGGTGGTGATGATCTCGTCACCCGGCTTGACATCGAGGGCCATCAGGGCAATGAGGAGCGCCTCCGTACCGGAGGCAACGGTGATGCAGTGCCTGGCACCCGTGTACTCGGCGAGCTTCGCTTCGAGTTCCGCGACCTCCGGACCCATGATGTACTGGCCGTGGTCGAGTACCTGCTGGATGCGCGCGTCGATGGAACTCTTGAGTGCCTGATACTGGGCCTTCAGGTCGATGAACTGGATTGTCATGGCTACTTTCAATGCTGCGACTTCGTGATGACTGCTTCGGCCAGTGCTCGCGAGGTGGTCCACTTGCCGCCAAAGACGTTGATGAGCTTATCGTGACGCTCAATGACCGCTTCCCGGCTGGCTGCCGAAAAATCCGTCTTGCTGGCAACAATCGGCCGGATGCCGGCAAAGCTCCCGATTATATCCGAACACGCTATTTTTTCCCGAAAACAGCGGTTGTAGTTGCCAACCAGGTATTCGATCTCGTCATCGCTTGGCGCACACTTTTCGGTGCTCTCCTGGCGGACTTCGGTCGTGCCGAGCAAGGTCTCTTCCCCGTGCGGAAGAACGAACAGGATGCGCTTTTCGCCGGGCACCTGCAAAACGCAACCCTGCTCGAGCCTGCCGGAGACGACAATGTGACTGCCGCGGATCAGGTCAAGCCGGTAGGCGCTGGTCACGCCTGACCTGATGAGGAGTTCCTCCGCCCAGGGTCCGGCCACATTGATGATGCGATCGTAACATGCACCGGCTCCGGCCGTGGATACCTCTCCAGTCGTCGGATCAAGCCTGAGTACGGGGCTCTGCTCGTGAAGTCTTGCACCTGACTCCCTGGCCTTCTCGGCTGCCCAGAGGCCGAGCTGGTAGTCGTCCATCTGGGCATCCCAGTATCCGTAGGCGCCCAGCAAGTGGTTGCGCTGCAAGCCCGGAAAGCTCTCGGCCACGTCGGCGGCAGCGTACCAGCGACTACGCGGGAACCCGGATCCCGTTGCCAGCAGGTCGTAGAGCCTGATGCCTGCACCGACCAGCCACTTTGCTCGTTCACCGTTCCGATAAATCGGGATAAGCAACTCCAGTGGCCGAACCAGGTGCGGCGCCTGCCTGATCCACCACGAGCGTTCCTGAAGTGCTTCGCGCACCAGCGCCAAATGGCCATGTTCAAGGTAACGCAAGCCGCCGTGCAGCATCTTGGTAGAGGCGCGGCTGGTGGCGGACATCAAATGGCCTTTCTCGTACAGATCAACGGAATCGCCATGCCTGGCAAAGGCCCACGCGGTCATGACGCCGTTGATCCCGCCGCCGATGACTGCAACCTTCATTCGACCGCCAGTGTCGTCCCGGTCAGCTTGTAGGTCGTGCCGGTGTTCGGGCACTGGATAGAAGTGTCGCCCTCGAGCGGCAGGTCAAGCCGTTCGCCATGCTCGCTCATCCAGCCGACCTGTCGGGCTGGCACACCCGCCATCAGGGCATACGGCTTGACGTCGCGATTGATTACCGCGCCGGCGGCGATGAAGGCAAACTCACCAACGGTGACACCACAGACGATGGTGCAATTGGCACCCAGGGTCGCACCCTTCTTCACCTTGGTTGCCCGGTACTCATTCTTGCGAGTGACCGCCGAGCGCGGGTTGTAGACGTTGGTGAAAACCATGCTCGGACCACAGAAGACATCGTCCTCAAGATGCACACCATCGTAGATGGAGACGTTGTTCTGTACCTTGACGTTGTTGGCGATGGTAACGTCGTTGCCGACGAACACGTTTTGGCCGAAAGAGCAGCCCTTGCCGATGCGCGCACCGGCGCAGATATGGGCAAAATGCCAGACACGGCTGCCATCGCCGATGAGGGCGCCCTCGTCCACGATCGCGGAGGGGTGAATGGTGACTGCCATGTCAGTAATCCAGCGGCAAGGCGACGCGCTTGCCGTCTCGTGCCGAAAGATACGCGGCGATGAGCACCTCGAGTGACTTCAGGCCTTCTCGGCCATCCGTTTCCGGCTCGGCCTCGCCGCGCATCACCTTGATTACATTGTCGTAGTAGAGCGGATGCCCGAAACCGTAGACCGAGGTGGTAGCGTAGTTGGCCGAGGCAATCTGCTCGTCTTCCGGCAGCTTCTCGGCGAATTCCCAGTGCTGAATCTCGTTGACCGCGACACCCCCCACACGTACGGTGCCTTTCTCGCCGAGAATCGTGATGCTGCCTTCCAGGTTCTTCGGGTAGGTCAGCATGGTAACGTTCATCGAACCCAGTGCGCCGGAACGCCAGCGAACGCCGAGCACGCCGCTGTCTTCGACTTCGATGTTGCGCTCCAGCGTCGAGGTATAGGCCTGCATGCTTTCGATGGGGCCGATCAACCAGTCGAGCAGGTCCACGTAGTGGCTGGCCTGGTTCATGAAGGCCCCGCCGTCGAACTCCCAGGTGCCGCGCCACCTGGCACTGTCGTAATACTCCTGCGGCCGCGTCCAGAACACATTGATGTTGACCATATAGATGCGGCCAAAGCGCTTCTGCTCGACCGCACGCTTGAGCAATTGCAGCGTCGCGTTGCGCCGGTTCTGCTTGACGACGAAGAGGCGCACACCATTGTCGTCGCAAGCCTTGACCATGCGCAGACCGTCGTGCCAGCGCGTTGCCATCGGCTTCTCGGTCATGACGTGACGCCCTGACAGCGCGATTTCGATCGTCTCCTCGGGATGCAACCCACTCGGCGTCGACAGGACGACGATGTCTGAGGTCGTCGACTTAAGCATTTCGGTCAGGCTGTCATGCCCTTTGGCGCCGGTACGCTGGACGGCCTTGTCGAGCGCGTTGCGGTCAACGTCACAAACATCGACCACTTCGACGTGCTCGGCGTGCTGCTCCATGGCGCCGAAATGGTTGGCCGCGATGCGTCCGCAACCGACAAGGGCCATGCGGATCTTGCGGCCGGTAATCGTGGGGTAGTTACGCATTTATTCCTCTCACAAGCGCGACCAGAGTGAAGCTGACGCCAACCGGGGGAGGCGATCGAAAGAGCACTTCAGGTGGGACAAAGGCCGGTTATCGAGCGCAATTTCGAAACGTCTTCGTGCTCAACTGCAACAACGCAGGAGTCCCCCGGAGACGCCTCAGCAATGGCTTCAAGCTGGATGGCATAGTGATGGGAAAAGTAATCCTCGTTTTGCGAGCCGTCGGATTTTACCATTAGGCGACCCAGCCTTGTCCACCGAAGAACCTGCCTTCTCGTGGCCAGTCCATCGCCTTGTGACCGCCGACCGGACGTCAGCCCCCATCAGTGCGCCACCCCATCCCGCCGCACAACCTTCACCACGGTCAGCCACAAGATATACAGATCAAACACTAGCGACTGGCGACGAAGATATTCGGCATCGAGCCTCACCTTTTCCGGAATCGGCAGTTCATCCCGCCCATTGACCTGCGCCCAGCCGGTCAGCCCGGGCAGGATCTCGTGCACGGCGTACTTCGTGCGCAAGGCAATCAGGTCGTCCTGATTGAACAACGCCGGACGCGGACCGACGAAGCTCATCTCGCCATTCAGGATGTTCCAGAGCTGAGGCAGCTCGTCAAGACTGCTCCGGCGCAGGAACGAGCCGATCGGGGTCAGGTAGGTGTCGGGATTCTGCAGCAGGTGCGTCGCCACGGCCGGTGTGTCAACGCGCATGCTGCGGAACTTGGGCATCCGGAAGACGCGGTTTCCCTTGCCCACCCGATCAGACCAGTACAGCGCCGGACCGGGCGAAGTCAGGCGAACGAGCAGGGCGATGACGACGACCGGAAGCACCAGGACCAGCGCAGCAAGGATACTCAGCAATACGTCGAAGGAACGCTTGGCCATCGGTCAGTTGATCCGCTTCCGTGAACATTTGGCTGGCCGGCAGCGGCCATGACCGACACCGTCGCCGGGCCGATCCCGGTCGCTTGGCGCGCCGTCAATCAACGTCCGACATCCCCACGCGGCCCACCCCGGGCAGCTTGATTGCCGGCGGCGAGAGGTCGATACCCAGCGACAGGCCAAGCAGATTCAGCTCAATCCCCTCTTCGGCGGCGATCGTCGCGCCGAGCAGGCCGGCCAGGGAAAACTGCACGCCGCCGCCGCTCGGTGCGCTGGCAAAGACACCGCCCTGCGGCAGATAATCCTTGCCGATGGCGGTCGGCGGCAGGTCAAGGTGGAGTTCGGGTACGGCCCGCCCCAGGTAAGCGGTAAAGGTATTGCTGTTCGGACCCGGCCACAGCCGGTATTCGTGACTGTGCGGATAGGCCCGGGCCGCTTCGTGCAGGCGTTTGATCAGCGCGTCGACCTCGGCGCCGCCACGAAGCTGGCGAATCAATGTCGGCTCGCTGCCGTACCAGTAGCCGTCCGCTTCTCCGTAATGTATGCGCACTGCATCCATCCCGCGGCTTACGCCCCAGCCAACCACTTCCAGCCGCGTGTAACGATCGGCGTCGCTGTCCTTGGTGGCGATCCAGGTGTGCACCCCGAAGATGCCGCGCCAGCCGAAGGCGCGCGCTGCATAGACCTGGATCAGCGCTTCCGGAGTGTGCCGCGGATCGGGCGCCTGTCCGCTGCTGTCGTGGCGCGCGTTGCGCCAGTCGCCCGGTCGGCTGTCGTCGCTCAAATGCCGGCTGAGAGCCACGCCCACCGGGACGACGAACAGCAAGAGCACAGCCAGCAGCACGCGCAATGGCCAAGACCTGGAAACTTTCATGTGCACACACCTCCTTGCGATCAGCGCAAAGTTCATTGGTACCTGTCGGGCGACTTTCGTTCTGGCGGCCCACCGACGCGAACAATGCACCCCACACCCTTGTGGTCGGTCAGAACCCCGGCTCCTGGTTCGGGTTTCGAGAACGGCGCAGCTTGCGCGCCTCGTCGGCGACTCGCTCACAGGCGCCTGAAGAGCCGATCCAGCGATCCCAGAGACTGCCCGCGAGAATTGACACGCCAAACGTGGCGACGGCGACGCCTCCTTCTATCGCAGCGTTTTCAACGTCCAGATTCAGCGCCGGATCGTGCAGGGTGCCGCCCAGCTTGATGAAGGGGTTGATCAGGTGCCCGGCGCTCAGGCCGACTCCTTGCAGCGGGACGACCTTGAAGAAGAAGGCTATTTTCTCCGAGCGCAGGTCGATGGTCCCTTTTGAGATCACTGAAAGCTCGCCGGTCTGCAGAACCACTGCCGGCGCGGTCTCGACGCGTCCCTTGCTGGCCTGGAGGTAAACCCCGCCGCATTTCAGCGTCGAGTACGGCTTCTTCCGGGCAAAGGGATTGAGCGCACTGAACAACTGGAAAGCAAAATCGCCGAACAGCACGTCCAGATCCAGCGAGCGAAACTGCCCCGGCGAACTGCGCAGCCAGAAATAGCCGTCGAGCCCGGCTGCCAGGGTGCTGAAGCTGTTCCCGCTGGCAGAAAAATGACTCTCGAGGGTGTGATGCGGAAGCCTGGCTTCGTCGTCCCTGGCCATCCCGCGGACAAAAAAGATCACGTCGGTCGCCTTGAGCTGTCCCTTGACGGCTGGCTGCTTGCCGCGGACATCGACCGTAAAGTTGGCCGCCACCTTGCCCTGTCGCCCCTGGCCCTGCAGTTGTTTCACCACCAGCACGCCGTCTTGCAGACGGGCGTCGGCCTTGACGTCGCTCAGCTGCTGGTGCCTGCCTTCCACCCTGGCCAGCGACGCCAGCAGCTTTCCGTCAAAGGTACGCAGCACTTCCAGAGGCAGCGGTTTGTCCGAGAACAGCTTGCCGCTCCTGTCGTCCTGCTTCGCCCTTTTTTTGGCCGCACTCGTCGCACTCGTCGCACTCGCCGCACTCGCCGCATCGACCTCGCTGGCCGCCTTCGTCGACGCATCCGAAGGATCCAGCAGTAGCTGCAGGTCGAGATAGTCCGAGCGCACGTCGACGTCGACGCGTGGCCGGCCCGTCGTACTGATGCGCATGCTTCCCTTGAGGTCACTATCGCCGAGCGTGGCCTGAAAATCGTCCATGCGCACGCCGTCCTTGCTGCCGGTCAGGGTGCCGCTGACGGCGAACGGCAGATCGACCAGCGGCCACGCCGTCAGGCTGCCCAGTTGCGACAACTTCGGGCCCTTTACCGACAAGCGGACGGCATCGGCCGAAAAGGCCGGCTTGAAGACCAGCTTGCCGGCGAGGGCGATGCGACTGTCCGCAAGTTGGCCGTCGAGTCGTTCGATATCGACGTTCGCCGGGTCGGCCGTGCCCTTGGCTTCGACGCGAAACGCGACCGGCGGCGCACGGTAGCCAGGGATTTCCGGCACGGAGGCGCGCAGATTGCTGCCCGCGGCGGTCACATCGAAGCCGATCCGTTCCGGCGCGCCAGGCCAGCCCGTCGACAGCCGCCCGCTCAAGCGGCTGTCGGCCAGCGAAAACTGCAGCTCATTCAGCGCCATTCCCTGATCGGACATGTTCAAGCGGGTGCTCAGCGAAAAAGCCGCTGCCGGGACGCCCGCGAGAAGCGGCGGCTTGAGCAACTCGGCAAGATTCGTTCCCCTGGCGGAGATCCTGGCGTCCACGGTGGGCACCTTGCCGGAAAACCCGAGCGCACCGTCGAAGTCGAAAACGCTGCTCCCCGCTCGCGCATCCTTGCTGGTGAACTGCAGCCGGGAGCCTTGCAGCTTGAGCTTGCCTCCCAGCGCATACGCTTGCGCAGGGAAATTGGCAGCCTGCTCCTGGACCAGGAACAGGCGCGCCAGGCCACGGAGGTCTGCGCCGCGTAGTTGTGGCTCGAATTCGAAGAGCGTGTCGGCGGCCCTGAAATCGATATCCCCGCTCGCGGACAACTGATTGTCGGCGACCTCGACCGCCAGGCGGGTCACCCGCAGCCGTTCGGATAGCAGCGCGAACTCCCCGTCCATACGCGCTGAAACCGGGCCTTCCGCCGCCAGGCCAAACCCGTGCGCGCGCGCCAGTTCGCGCAGGTCCGCGGTGCTGGCACGATAGCTGAACGTGGAACCCGCGAGGTCCTTCTTCTCGCTCAGCTTGCCGGATACCTCGCCGGCAATATTGCCGAGGGCGAAGTCTCCGCGCAATTCATCGCCGCGGCCAGTATTCCTGCCCTTGACGCTGCCCTTGATGCTCAGCGGCAGGGCCGGCAGCGACGGCAACGATAGGAGCCTGGCGAAGCGATGCAGGTCGGCCACCCTGGCGTCAATGTCGAAGTCGAGCCCGCCGAGTTCCGGCCAGCGGGGCGCCACGCCTGATGCCTTGAGGCGCAGAGCGTCGCTGGCATACGACAGCTGCCGGACTTGCAGCTCGCGCCCGCTGCGGCCGGCATCGACCTGCACGGAGAAGGGTTCGTCGGGCAGATGGTCAACCCCCAGCAGGCTGCCGATCGCGGCCACACCAGGGCCTTCGGCGTGCAACAGCAGGGAGAGCTCGTCAAGCGAAGAGAGATTCTTCGTCGTCAGCTTGCCGTCCACCTTGAAGGCGCCGAAGTTGCCCTGCAGCGTGCCCGCGAGACGATCGTCGCCGGGCGCGATGCGGGCCTGCAGCTGGACCTTGCCGGCGGTCAGTTCGGGAAGCTTCAGGGTGTTCAGGATTTCTGCAGCGTCGGCGGCGAGCAGCTCGACATCCAGACGCGGCGCTCGCGCATCCGACAGGCGGTCGAAGTGGCCCCCACTTGCCTTGAGGTTGGCATTGGGCGCCTGCAGGTCGAAATTGTAGTCGATGGCGCCGCCGGCGATCAGCTCATGGAAAGGACCGACGCGCCCCTGCGCCTTGATCGGGCGCTCGCCGATCACCCCGTCGGTGCTGATCAGCAGCATGTTTTCCGCGTCCTGTTGCTGACTCGCGCGCAGCAGGTCGATGACCAGCTCGTCAGTCAGGCCGGGGTGGCTGACACGAATCCGGACATTGCGCAGCTCGCTTTGACCGAGAACCAGGCGCAGCGGACCTGACCGCTCGCCGGGCTTCTTTTCGGCCTCGTTTCCCATCGTCCAGTTGAACTGCCCTTCCCTGCTCCACTCGAAGAACAGCGTGGCGTCGTCCGCCTGGGCATCGCTGATCACGATCGGGCCACGAACCAGGCTCCAGAGGTCGATGGAAAGCGACAGACTCCTGGCCGACAGCATGTTTGCTTGCTTGCTCCAAGCCGGATTCAGCCAGCGAATGTCCGAGCCACGGACGGTGGTGATGCGGCCGAGACTGATCGCGAAATCGCCGTCGATGTGGAAGGGGCGATCGCTCAGGGCGCTGACGCCGTCTTCGAGCGCCACACGCAGGCGATTATCGTCGAGCAGTAGCCAGGTCGCGACGCTTACCCCGGCGACGATCAGCAGCGCAAATGCCAGCGCGACATAGGCTGCCCAGCGGCGCCTGCGGGGTGGCTTGGCCATTGTTTCCATCGTCGGCAATCCTGCGTACCTCGTCGATTGTTGGGTGCAGCCGCTGCTGCGTGATGCGGCGCCTGCCGCTTCGAGTGCAACATCGACGCCAGCGGACGCGATCTCGATTGTACGAGAGATCCGCCGCAAGGCTGGCAGCCTCGCGGCGCGGCCTGGCGTTCGCGAAGCTCGCAAACACCGATAATGTCGCTGTCGAACAGCGGATCGTAATCGCCAGACACCGCAGAATGGGCCGCCCGGCAAACGGCGACCGCGGGCACTGAGCGAGCACGAGTGCCGCTGGCGGCCAAACACTCACCCGCGTCGGGAGGCACATCGGCATTGAATACGCTCACTTACTGGGTCGGGATGGCAGGCACGGCCGCCTTTGCGGTCACTGCGGTGCTTGCCGTCGCCCCGCGCGGCGTCGATTTCTTCGGCGCGACCGTCCTGGGAATCATCACCGCCATCGGCGGTGGCACGATCCGGGACATCATCCTCGACGTGCCGGTTTTCTGGGCCGCCGACCTGGCCTACCTCTGGGTCGCGCTCGCCGCAAGTCTCGCCGCCTTCGCTGCCAACTCTCTCTTTACGCGCAAGGAGATCTATAGCCTGATGCTCTACATCGATGGCCTGGGCGCCTCCCTGTTTGCCATCGCGGCGACCGACAAGGTCTGGGCGCTGGACTTCGGCCGACCGCTGGCCCCGGTCATCCTGGGAATCATTACGGCGATCGGTGGCGGCCTGATTCGGGACGTACTGGCCGGGCGACAAACGCTCCTCATGCGCCGCGAGATCTACGCCATACCGATCAGCTTCGGCTGCGCGCTCTACGTGGCGCTACTGGAATTCGCCCCCGCGTATCGATCGCTCGGCGCCGCGGCGGCCATCGTCCTCATCTTCGTGCTGCGCGCGGCAGCCATCCACTGGAACCTGACCGTACCCGATCGCCTGGCCAGCAAGCCGAAAGAGGGCTGATCCGCGATCCGGCAAGGCGTCGCCACTGCCAGGTCGCCACGCTCGTCGCCGTGATGACGGGCGAGCGCGGCGAGCAAGCTACTTCTTCACCCAGCCGCCGGCCGGGTTCTGGATGTAGTTGCCCGGCACCGTCCGCGTCTCGGCCTCGCGCGCAAAGATGCGCGCCGCTTCTGCCTCGGCGATGCCGTTCTTCCTGGCAATCTGCGTGAACTCGGCTTTTCGCTGCGCATTCACGTCGGCCAGCAGCGCCTTGACGTCGGCCGGGGCGTCACTGCGGACCAGGCCGAGATAACCGTTGTTCTGCTCGCCGACCCAGCCCTGCTGCTTTGCCGTCGAGAGATCGGCGGCGAAGGTGGCGTGCGTCATCAGCAACAGGCTGAGCAAACATGCTTTGATCAAAGTCTTCATGGCGTTTCCTTGGTCAACTTGGGCGTCGTTCAAAACAGGCCCTTATTCTCGTCAAACAATTGCTGAACATCCTTCTCGACCTTGACCAGAATCTCGTGCCTGATATTCACCGTCATGTTGATTTCTATGGGTTTCTCCGGTGCCTCGACGCGCACGGTCGGTGAACACGCGGCGACCAGGAAGACCAGAGCGGCAGTGGCAAGCAAGCGAGGGGGCCTGAACATGGGTGGAGCTCCGCAACAATGGATGCGGCAAGCTTAACAAAACTATTCCAGTTTTCCCGATTGCAACTGTTCCAGAATGTGACGACTGAAATCCCCGGAAAAGACCGCCGACCGGAACAGCCCCGGCAGCTTCCCGTTGATGTCGAGCCCCAGACGTACGGGATAGCCGTCGTAGAAATCGGGGTTGCTGCCGTTCAGGGTTGCCTGCGTGCGGTAGGCGCCATCGGAGGCGTACCACAGGCGCATGGCTAGTTTCTCGAAATGGAAGTTGCGCAAGGCGAGCAGGCCGGGGTTTCCGGGAAGCTCCAGCGTTGGCGCGTACCGGACGATGCCGACGCCAGGGCTGCTCAGCTGGCCATTGTCGATTTCGACGCCGCCGTCGTCATAACCGAGAGGCAGCAGGCCGTCGATCTGGCCGCTTCCCGACAGACCGTGAACCTTGAACAGGGCGAGCAACTGGCCCAGATCGACGTGGCGGATCTGCAGCGGCAGGGTTTCTCCCGCTGGCGGCCAGGGCAGATTGAGCGGCTCGCTGAGCACGCTGCCGCCGAGCAGTCTGGCGCGCAGAGCGTGCACGCTCAGCGCCTTTTCCGCCAGCGCCAGATCGACGTTCACATCGGCCACTGGCGTTCCGCTCGCCAACTCGCCGTCCTGCGCAGAAAACTTGAGGCGGCCGCGCAAGGGATGCACGCCGTCGAGCTGCAGCCTGGCCTGCACGGCGTGCGCGCGCGCCTGGTCCCAGCCCAGATCGGCGGCACGAACCGCCAGCACCCCCCTGGCGTCGAGGCGCGGCGGCGAGCGCGACGGCGCGCACCAGTCCAGGGTGAACCTGGCATCCACTTCGCCGGCCTGAAGGTCCAGGGCCTGCAAGGCGGCGGGACGCGGCTGCAGCAGCCTTCCCAGCGCCGGCAGGCTTTGGGCCGCGTTCAGCGTCGCTTCGCCACAGCCCCGCGCGAGCCGGTGCGACCCGGCAAAGGCGAGGACTTCCTTCCCCTGCAGGAGCAGGGAGCCATCGCCGCGCAAAGCGCCGCCCTTGAGCCTCAGACGAGCGCGCAGGTCGGGCGCCGGGCCACCAGCGAAACGAACGCCGTCGGCGGCGATGCGCAGTTCGCCCTCGGCGGCGGCAAGCCCCCGCGCCTGCTCGGCGCCTGCCCCACCACCTCTACCGGCGCCGTTTTCTTGCCCCGCGAAGCGCAGGCGCAGCAGCTGCAGGTGGCTGCTGGCGAGTGTCAGCGCGTGTCCCGAGTCAGGCTTGACTTTGATTTGCGCGCTGCTGGCTTCACCACTGATCACCAGGCTGTTCCAGAAATCGCCGCCCGCCTTTGCCGCTGCCGTGGCGCTCACTTTCCACCTAGCAGGCTGAACGCTCAGCGGCGCATCGCCCGACCATGACAAACGCCCAAGATCAAGCTGCAAGGCGAGCTCGCCGCTGACTTCGGCGGAGCGCGCCCAATGCAGCGCGACGTCGCCCGCCACCCGCATGTCGCGTGCCCGGATGGCTTCCCCGTGCCAGTCTTTCACCCGCCCCTTGATACGCAGTTGCCCGTCGGCGACACGCCAGTCGCCCAAGCCATCGCCTCCACCCAGGCTGAGCCGGTGCAGCGTGCCTTGCCAGCGTCCCCATGGCGGCGAATCCAGCGCGAACGGAAACTCGCCCGCGTTGACCACCCGGCCATCGTCCACGCGCAGCGCAAACGACTTCTCGAGCCGACCGCTCGCCTGCAGCGGCAGTTCGCCAGCGAGCGTCGCCTGCCAGCGCAAACCCGGCTGCAAGACGAGCTCTGCCGCCGACGCTTGCCAGGCGAAGCGCGCTTTGCCGGCGAGGGCAAGCGCGAGCGGGGCAGCCGCGTCGGCAAGCTCGATTCCGCCAGCGCTGACTTCTGCTTCGCCACTGAGCACAGCGACGCTTCCCGACGCCGCGCCGAATTGCACTTCGGCCTGCAGGCTCAGCGTGCCGCTTGCCGTAGCCGCCGGCAGCGCTACGCCCAGGCTGCGCGCCAGCTCAACGAGCAGTGGCAGCGGCACCTGGGCGACGAGCCTTGCCGGCTGCTCGTCGGGTTGACGACCGATGCGCAGCCGCGCGTCCGCCCCCGGCCCGACGGCAGGCAACCACTGCACATGAAATTCAGGCGCATCGCCCGCAGTTTGCGGCGCGGGGGAACGCGCCGTCAGCCGCAACAGGTCGCCGTCGGGACGGAATTCCGCCTGCAGCTGCCTCTCGCTTTGGCGCAAGAGGAAGCTGCCATGGACGTCGAGTTGCGCACGCGGTGAGCGGACCAGGACAAGGCGCAGGTCGCCAACCCGAACCTCGCTCCATGGCAGGACCGGCCACTCGATTCGTGGCCAGGGGGACGCCGGCAGCGTCGCCTCCCCGGGCGAAATCTCCAGCTCGGCGCTGCCAATGTCCAGGCGCTCGACCTGCGCCCGCGGCAGCGAATAGCCGACCGCGATGTCGCGCAAGACGATCCGCAAACGGTCGCCGCCGGGACTTTGATAAACGGCGCGCACTTCGCGCAGGCGCGCGTCTTCGGCGCCCACCTGATCGACGTCGACGTGCAGCGCCTGCAGCCCCGGAATGGTCAGCCAGCGCTCCGCCGCCATGCCCAGCAGCCGCGGCAGCGCCAGCCAGAGCACGAACAGCGCCAACAGCGCTGCCAGCAACCAGGGCGCAGCACGGCGGTACGCCGGTGTCGGTTCTAGCATTCCAACACCCATCCAGGCGACGAGCAGAAAGCGGTCAAGGCCAAGCGCAAGCGGCCGGCAGGCGCCGCGGGTCGCTCGCTACGCGAAACGCTCGCGCAACGACAGCGCGTAGGCCGCGGCTTGCGGCGCCCCCTCGGCCGGCGCCCATGGCGCACGCTCGGCCTCCGTCAGCGGCAGGTAGGGACCGCCCTTGGCTTCGAGCATCACCGTGCCGGGGTCGAGCGCCAGAACGGTGTGATAAACACCGTGCGGGATGTCGACGCCGCAGATCGGGCCCATTGGCGCCAGGACTGCGGTCTGCTGCACCTGGCTAAGCTCGTCGAAGAAAACGACGCCCAGCCGCCCACGCAGGACGATCATCGTTTCGTCCTTGTTGGCGTCGAGATGACGGTGCGGCATCAGGTACGAGCCGGGCTCGATGGCGTTGAGCAGGCGATGCGCGGGCGCCGCATCGTCGGCGTGAAAGTTGCGGTTCTTGCGCTGGCGCGGACTGCGGCTGGCTTCGCCACTGACGCTGTCGAGCAGCGCCTGGTCGATCAGCAGGGGGGATTTCATGTCCGTACTCACTTCAGGTTGTGGGCTGAAAGAAGGGCGACCTGGCCGCCCATGAAGGCGACCTTGATACCGCGCTCATCGCCTCCCCAGACACAGCTGCGCACGCCGATCATTTCATCGCAGCGTGCCGGATCGCCGAGGATCAGCTTGACCTCGTCGTCCGACTGACCAACCTTGAGCTGGTTGTAGTTGTCGAGGCTGAGTTTGTCGGTACAGCCAAGCAAAAGCACAGCAAGGACTAGCGGCCCGAAGGGTGATCCAAGGGCGCGCAGCAGCCTGTTTCTGATCATCGACAGCTCCTGTTGAAAAGATGACTCATGACGTCGATCAGGGGTAGTCGACACTGACGTTTTCGCTGCTCAGCCACTCGCGCAACGCGGCCAGCAGATCGTCCTCGAGACGCACCCGATTGGCGTCACCAAACGCCAGTTCGCAGGTCGCCTCGCCGTTGTGGTAGGCCAGCCGCACCGGGCAGTTGCCCGGCGTATACGGCGCCAGCAGGCTGCGCAGGCGTTGCGCCGCGGCGCTGGCGTTGGCGCCACTGGCGTGGCCGTTGAGCGACAGGCGAAGATGGCGGGCAAAACGGCCGCGCGCCTCGGCAAGCGTCAACAGGCGCTCGGCGACGACCTTCAAGCGGCCTTCGCCGGCAAAATCGTCACGCTGCACCTTGCCTTCGACGATCAGTACCTCGTCCTCCCTGATCTTGGCGCGTTCGGCGTCGAGCAGCTTGCTGAACACCGACACTTCGAGCGAACTGGTGCCGTCGTCGAGCTGGATGAAGACCATCTTGCCGCGCGCAGTGAACTTGCTGCGCACGCCGACCACCAGCCCGGCGAGGAACTGCGGCTCCTTGCGCGCCTCCAGCGCGGCCAGCGGCTTGCGCGCAAAGCGCGACACCTCGGCCTGCAGCTCGTGAAAAGGGTGACCGGAAAAATAGAAGCCGAGGGCGATCTTTTCCTCGTTGAGGCGCTGCCTTTCGCTCCACCGCGGCACTTCGACGTAACGCGCGCCATGCGCTCCACCGTGCGCGTCGTCACCGCCGTCGAGGACGTCGAACAGGCTCACCTGCATGGCGTTGCGCTCGGCCTGCTCGGCGGCTTCGATGGCGATGCCGACCGACGCCAACAGGCGCGCACGATGGTCGTCGAGTGCGTCGAAGGCACCGGCACGAATCAGCGCCTCGATGGTGCGCCGGTTGACCATGCGCTTGTCCGAACGGCGACAGAAATCGAAGAGATCCTTGAACGCACCCCCTGCTGCGCGGGCGTCGAGAATCGTATTCACCGCCTGCTCGCCAGTCCCCTTGACCGCGCCCAGTCCGTAGCGAACACGGGTGCGATCGACCGGCGTGAAGCGATACTGCGAGGCATTGATGTCCGGGCCAAGAATCTGCAGGCCGTTACTGAGCGCGTCGTCGTGGACGATCTTCACCGAGTCGGTGTTGTCCATGTCCGACGACAGGGTCGCCGCCATGAAGGCCGCGCAATGGTGCGCCTTCAGCCAGGCCGTATGGTAGGTGATCACCGCGTAGGCGGCGGTGTGCGACTTGTTGAAGCCGTACTCGGCGAATTTTTCCATCAGATCGAAAAGCTGCATGACCAGCTTTTCGTCATAGCCCTTGAGCTTCGCGCCATCGCGCATCATGCCGCGATGCTTGGCCATCTCCTCGGCCTTCTTCTTGCCCATCGCACGGCGCAAGAGATCAGCGGAACCGAGCGTATAGCCGCCGATGATCTGCGCGATCTGCATCACCTGTTCCTGATAGACGATGACCCCGTAAGTCGGTTCGAGGCAGGCCTTCAGGTCGTCGATGAAGTAATCGATCTTCTGCTGGCCCTTCTTGCGCAGGATGAAGTCGTCGACCATTCCCGAGCCCAGCGGACCCGGCCGGTACAGCGCGAGGACGGCGATGATGTCCTCGAAACGGTCGGGCGCCAGCTTGCGCACCAGCTTCTTCATGCCCTCCGATTCCACCTGGAAGATGGCGGTGGTATTGCCGTCCTTGAGAATCTGGTAGGTACCGGGATCGTCGAAGGCCAGCGTCGCCAGATCGGGGCGCTCGCCGCTCAGCTGCTCGACGTATTTGAGCGCCAGTTCGATGATCGTCAGGTTGCGCAGGCCGAGGAAGTCGAACTTCACCAGGCCGATTTTCTCGACGTCGTCCTTGTCGTACTGCGAAACCACCGAGCCGCCACCGTCGGCCGAATAGATCGGGCAGAAGTCGGTCAGCTTGCCGGGGGCGATGAGCACGCCGCCGGCGTGCATGCCGACGTTGCGCGTCAGGTCTTCGAGACGGGCGGCGAGGTCGAAGAGGTCCTTGACCTCCTCTTCCTCGTCGATGCGCGCCTGCAGTTGCGGTTCGGCGAGCAGCGACTTGGCCAGCGACAGCGGCTTGTTGGTCTCCACCGGGATCAGCTTGGAAAGCTGGTCGCAGAAGGTGTACGGCAAATCGAGCACGCGCCCGACGTCGCGGATGACCGCCTTCGAAGACATGGTTCCAAAAGTGACGATCTGCGAAACCGCCGCCGCGCCGTACTTCTCGCGCACGTATTCGATCACCCGCCAGCGATTGTCCTGGCAGAAGTCGATGTCGAAGTCGGGCATCGACACCCGCTCGGGGTTGAGGAAGCGCTCGAAGAGCAAGGCGTAGCGCAGCGGGTCGAGGTCGGTGATTGCCAGTGCGTAGGCGACGACCGAACCGGCGCCCGAACCCCGCCCGGGTCCCACCGGGCAACCGTTGTGCCGCGCCCAGTTGATGAAATCGGCAACGATCAGGAAGTAGCCGGGGAATCCCATCGCGACGATGGTGTCGGTCTCCAGCTGCAGGCGCGCGTCGTAGGCCGGCCGCTGCGCGGCGCGCTCGGCGGCGTCGGGGAAGAGCTGCTGCAAGCGGACCTCGAGGCCGGCGACGGCTTCCTGGCGCAGGAAATCAGCCAGCGTCACGCCCTCCGGAGTCGGAAAGTCCGGCAGGTAGCTCTTGCCGAGCGTGATCTGCAGATTGCAGCGCTTGGCGATCTCCACCGCGTTCTCGAGCGCTTCGGGAAGGTCGGCGAAGAGCGCGACCATCTCGGCGGTGGACTTGAAATACTGCTCTTCGGTGTACAGCTTCGGGCGGCGCACGTCGCCGAGCATGTAGCCCTCGGCAATGCAGACGCGCGCCTCGTGCGCCTTGAAGTCGTCGCGTTCGAGAAACTGGATCGGATGCGTGGCGACCAGCGGCAACTCGAGTTCGGCCGCGAGATCGGCGCTTGCGGTGAGCAGAAACTCCTGTTGCGGCTGGCCGTAGCGCTGCACTTCGAGATAGAAAGCACCCGGGAAAAGCTGCTCCCAGCGGCGTGCGCAAAGCGTCGCCTGATCGACCTTTCCCTGCAGCAGCGCTTCGCCAATATCGCCGGCAGCGGCGCCCGAGAGCGCGATCAGACCATCGACGCCCACCTCGTGCAGCATGCGGCGGCTGACCTCGGCGCGTCCGCGCACGCGCGGCGCCAGGTAGGCGCGCGACAGCAACTCGCACAGTTGCCGGTAGCCCTGCCCCGAACGCACCAGCAACAGCAGTCGATACGGACGGTCGGGATCGGCTTCGTTGGCGATGAAGACGTCGCTGCCGAGCAGCGGCTTGATCCCCTTGCCACGCGCCGAAGAGTAGAACTTGACCAGACCGAAGACGTTCGCCAGGTCGGTGAGCGCCAGGGCCGGCATGCCGTCACTGGCCGCACGGGCCAGCGCATCACCGAGACGGACGATGCCGTCGGTAACCGAATACTCGCTGTGCAGACGAAGATGGACGAACGGGGTTTCAGGCATCGCGCCATTTTACGCCGACGTGGCACGCTGAACGCGACCAAGCTGACGATCGTGTCGATCGCCACGCGAAGGCGGCCACCCGGGAAGGCGGCCGCACGCCGGCCCGCTCGTCATTGCGAGGAGGCGCGGGGGGTGGCGACGAGGACCGCCCCGGCATGGACCCTGCGAATTTCAGCCACCACCGGAATTTCGCGCTGCTTTCAGCAGTCGCCAAGAGTCGTATCAGGAATGCAGCGCCGCGCTAGTCCTGGTTGACCCAGTCGATGATCGGCTGCCACTGCTCGATGTCCTTCGTCGTACGCGACGCGGCAAGATCGAACATCGTCATCCCGTGCAGCGCCGTCTGCACGTAGAGCTGCGTATTGCGCAGGTGGGTCAGCACCGGCAGCTCGAACTTCTCCAGGAAGCGCTCGAGCTCGGCGGCCGCTCGCGTGCGCGGGTCGACCCGCATGCCGACCACGGCGACGAAGGTCTGCTCCTTGCGCACCACCTTCTCGGCCAGCAGCGCCTCGAGAAAGTGACGGGTGGCGAGCATGTCGAAGAGCGACGGCTGCACCGGAACGAGCACCCGATTGACGTGCCTGATGACGTTCTCGAGCGCTTTTCCGTGCAAGGCCGCCGGGGTATCGAGGACGACGTGCGTCGTGCCCTTCGGTGGCCGGGCGGTCTTCCCCGGCTCGATGTCCCAACTGCGAATCTCCGGCAGCGCGCGCGGGCGCATGCGCAGCCATTCCCGCGACGACTGCTGACGATCGACATCACCGAGCATCACCTGATGTCCGCTGCGCGCGAGGTGGCCGGCGAGATTGATGGCCAGCGTCGATTTCCCGGAACCACCCTTTGGATTGGCTATCAGGAACGATTTCATTCTTCTTTTTCCTTGTCGTCGGTCGTTTCGAGTCGGTGAAGCTTCTCACGAACCAGGTTGATGTGCTCGCGCAAAGTGTACAGCAGGTCGGTAAAAGCCAGCGGTATGCTGCGCGTACTGGCGTCTTCCTCGATACGGTCGAGGCGAGCCACGTAGTCCTGGTGGCGAAGCGGGTCGTAGTGGTGACGCAGGTCGTTTTCCAGGAATTTCAGGTCGCCGTAGCAACGAAAGACCTTCGAGCGCACGCGCCAATTGTAGATCGCCGGCGCCAGCTTCAGCAGCGGCAAGGACAGCATGATCAGCGGCAGGGCCATCACGAACAGGCGCTCGACGAGTACCGCCAGCCAGAACGGCAGGTAGCGCTGCAGGAACGGCGGCCCGGACTCGTAATAGCGGCGGGCGTCGTCGGAGAGCACCAGGCTGTGGTCCTTGTAGGCCGGGAACTCGCCGGCGTGCTGGAAGAAGCCGCCCTTGCCATTGACTTCGGTCATCGCCTGCAACAGCAGGTTGGCCAGCGCCGGATGCAGATCGTCGCGAACGACGACGTTGGCCGTCGTCGCCAGCAGCACCGTATCCTGCGGCGGCACGTCGCGCACCAGATCGACGACCCCCTGCGGCAGGACGATTTTCGACAGGAAGGGGAAAAGGCGCAGATAGGCGTCGGCCTGGCTGAAGCTGACCACGCTCAGCCCCGACGAACGCAGGAGCACCTGCACCACCGGCGCCTCCTGTGCGGCAACGACAAAGGTGGCGTCGATCTGGCCCTGCTGCAGCGCCTCGGCGGCAGCCAGGCTGGCCATCGGCAGCAGATTCCGGCTCTGCGCGGGAATGTCGTTGGCGGCAAGCAACTGCAGGGCCAGGCCACGGATACCGCTGCCCTCCTCGCCGATGGCAACGCGCTGCCCGGCGAGCTGGTAGAGCTTGTCGATCGGTTCGGCGCCGCCGTAGAAGACCCACACCGGTTCGTAGGAAACGCTGCCCAGGGAACGCAGGCGCGTCGATTCGGGGTCGTCGGCGGGTGGCACGATGCCGCCCTGAACGAAGGCAATGTCGGCTTCGCCGCTCTCCAGTCGCTGCAGGTTCTCGAGCGAACCCGCCGAGGTCATGACCTCGAGGGTGATCCCCTTTTCTGCCAGCAGCGGCGCGTAGCGCTGCGCGTAGGCATAGTAGGCGCCTGCCTCGCTGCCGGTGCTGATGGTCATCTTGCGCGGCGGCTCGGGCTCGACGAACTGATAGGCCACGATCAGGCCGATCGCCGTGATCAGGACGATCGGCCAGGCCGTGGCAAGGAGGTAACGAACCGCAACCAGCCTGGCGCGCAAGCGCTCCATCACGGCAGGAGAATGGTCGACCCGGTATGCTTGCGCGCCGCCAGGTCACGATGTGCCTGGGCCACTTCGGCGAGCGGATAGCTCTGGTTGACCTCGATCTTGACCTTGCCCGCAGCGACCAGGTCGAACAACTCGGCGCCCAGCTCGGCCAACTCGGCGCGCCTGGCGATGTAGTGCATCAGCGTCGGCCGGGTCAGGAACAGCGATCCCTTCTGCGACAGCAGCAACGGATCCAGGGGCGGCACCGGTCCAGACGCGTTGCCCAGGCAAACCATCATTCCGCGCGTTTTCAGGCTGTCCAGCGAAGCGGCGAAAGTATCCTTGCCAACGCCGTCATAGACCACCGCCACGCCTTCGCCACCGGTGATCTCGCGCACCCGGGGTGCAAACTCCTCGCGCGCGTAGTCGATCACGTGGTCGCAGCCGTGGGCCTTCGCCAGCGCCGCCTTGGCCTGGTTGGAAACGGTGCCGATGACCGTCGCTCCGAGCGCCTTGGCCCACTGGCAGGCGATCAGTCCGACGCCGCCGGCAGCGGCGTGGATCAGGACGCTGTCTCCGGCCTGCACGCGATAGGTGCGGCGCAGCAGATAGGCGCTGGTCAGGCCTTGCAGCATCATTGCCGCGGCGGTGCGAAAACCGATCGCCTCGGGCAATTTCAGCAAGCGGTCGGCGGGCAGGCAACGCAGCTGACTGTAGGCGCCGACCGGACCACCGGCGTAGGCGACGCGATCGCCGGCGCGCAATTCAGTGACGCCATCGCCGACCGCTTCGACGACTCCCGCCCCTTCCAGACCGAGTCCGCTGGGCAGCGGCAGCGGATAGAGTCCGCTGCGATGGTAGGTGTCGATGAAGTTGAGTCCGACTGCTTCGTGCCGTACCCGCGCCTCGCCGGCAGCCGGTTCGCCAACCGCTACTTCTTCCCAGCACATCTCTTCCGGTCCACCGGTCCGATGAATGCGAATGGCAAAAGGCATGGCGAAATCCCTCCGTGGTTAGGTCTGACAGTCTAGTGCTGCGCCCACTTTTTGAGCAAGCGCAAAAAAACGCCGTCCAGGCTGCCACTTGCCCGCTGCGGCAACAGGCAGTCCACAGGCTTGTCCACACAATCGGTGCGCAACTGCGAAACGAAGGCCGAAGCGGGCAGCGCCAACGCGCAAACTGTGGACAACCGGCTGCAACTCAGGCGGGCGTCAGTTTGGCGTACTCCAGTGCCAGCCACTTCATGCCGCCGGAGCCGAAATTGACCTGTACGCGGGCCTCCGGCCCGGCCCCTTCGGTGGACACGATGACCCCCAGGCCAAAGCGCGTATGGCGCACATTCTGACCAATGCGCAGACCGTTGGTCGCAGCCGGCTTCGGCCAGCCGGCGCCAGCGGCAGGGCGTGGCGCCGCGGCCGGCGCGCTGGCGACAGCGCGGTTGATTCTGCGCAGCAATTCCACCGGCAGCTCTTCAAGGAAGCTCGAAGGCAGGCAGTAGCGCGTTTGCCCGTGCAGCATGCGCGTCTGCGCATGGGTCAGGTAGAGGCGCTTGCGTGCGCGCGTCACGGCCACGTACATCAGCCGGCGCTCCTCCTCGAGGCCTTCGCGCTCCTGCGCCGCGTTCTCGTGTGGAAAGAGGCCCTGCTCGAGGCCGGTAATGAAGACGATGTCGAATTCGAGGCCCTTGGCCGCGTGCACGGTCATCAACTGGATGGCGTCCTGCCCCTCGCCGGCCTGGTGCTCGCCCGCTTCGAGCGAGGCGTGCGCGAGAAAAGATGCCAGCGGACCTCCATCCGGAACCGCTTCCTCGCCGTCGACAGCAGGCCCGCCATCGTCGTGCACAAAACCGGCCGCCGCGTTGATCAGTTCGTCGAGGTTCTCGAGCCGATCCTGGCCTTCCTTCTCGGCCAGATAGTGCTGGCGCAGGCCGCTGCGCTCGATGAGCCGGTCGATCACTTCCGGCAGGGGCAGATCCTTCGTCTCGGCGCGCAGGCTCTCGATCAGGGCGATGAACCGGGCCACCGCGCTGCCCGGCTTGCCGGCGAGACTGGCGGCGGCGTTGTACAGGCTGGAGTTGGTCTGTCGGGCAGCTTCCTGCAGCGCCTCGATGCTGCGACCGCCGATCCCGCGCGTCGGGAAATTGACCACCCGCGCGAAAGCCGTATCGTCGTCGGGATTGGCCAGCAGGCGAAGATAGGCGAGCGCGTGCTTGATCTCCTGGCGATCGAAAAAGCGCAGGCCGCCATGAACGCGGTAAGGCAGACCCTCGGTGAACAGCTGGTGCTCGAGTACCCGCGACTGCGCATTCGAACGATAGAGGAGCGCGATCTGCTGGCGCGAAACACCGTTGCGGACGAGCTCGCCAATCTCCTCGACGATGAAACGTGCTTCGGCGATATCCGAATAGCCCTCGAAAACGCGAATCGGCTCGCCGGCGCCGGCTTCGGTCCACAGGTTCTTGCCAAGGCGACCGCGGTTCTGCTTGATCAGCGCGTTGGCGGCGTCGAGGATATTGCCGTGCGAACGGTAGTTCTGCTCGAGGCGGATCACCTCCGGCAGCTCGAACTCACGCTGCAGGTCGTGCATGTTGCCGATCTCGGCCCCGCGGAAAGCGTAGATCGACTGGTCGTCGTCACCGACCGCGAACAGGCAGGCGCCGCCTCCGGGAGTGTCCGGCTTGCCGCTGCCGCGTCCGGCGAGCAGCTTCAGCCAGGCGTACTGCAGGCGGTTGGTGTCCTGGAATTCATCGACCAGGATGTGCCGGAAGCGCGCCTGATAATGCTGGCGAAGGGGTTCGTTGCGCTGCAGAAGCTCGTAGGAACGCAGCAGCAGCTCGGCAAAATCGACCACACCCTCGCGCTGGCATTGCCCTTCGTACTCGGCATACAGTTCGACGCGGCGGCTGGTATAGGCATCGTAGGCTTCGGCCTGTGCGGCGCGAATCCCCTGCTCCTTGTGCGCGTTGATGAAGTGCATCAGCTCGCGCGGCGGATACTTCTCGTCGTCGATGTTGAGGTTCTTGAGCAGGCGCTTGATCGCCGCCAGCTGGTCTGCGGAATCGAGAATCTGGAACTGCGCGGACAAGCCGGCCTCGCGGTGGTGAGCGCGCAGGAAACGGTTGCACAGACCGTGAAAGGTGCCGATCCACATGCCGCGGGTGTTGATCGGCAGCAACGCCGCCAGGCGCGCCTGCATTTCCTTCGCCGCCTTGTTGGTGAAGGTCACCGCCAGAACGCCCTGTGCACCCACCTGTCCGGTCGAGATCAGCCAGGCGATGCGGGTGGTCAACACCCGCGTCTTGCCGCTGCCTGCTCCGGCGAGGATCAGCGCGTGCTGCGCCGGCAGGGTGACCGCGGCGAGCTGCGGCGGATTGAGATGGGCGAGCAGATCGGACATGAATCGGGATTCCCTGGCAAGTAAGCCGCGATTATAGCCGGCAGCTACGACCGCCACCGGGAGGGCCTGTCGCGCGAGTGGCGTTGCGCGACGGCTCTTTCGCGACTCGGTTTTGGCCCCCTCTCCCGGCCTGCCGACATTTGCCGGCGTTTGTGATTACCGTCCGCGGTGAATATACTCGGGCTGTCGTTCCCCGACCCCCCGGCTGCCTGTCGCACTTTGTGGCAGGCAGGGAGGTCGAACCCACTCAACCCGGCCTGGATTGGTGCGAGCTGCGCGAGACCCCTCGTGCAGCCCGAGGGCTGAACCGCGGAATGGAGGGCGTTCTCATGGCGTCAAGCACACAGAGAAACACGACATCCGGCTGGCAGGCATTGCGGCAGCCGCTCGCCAATGGCGGCGCATTCATCGTTTTCCTTCTCGTTCTCTGCTTCGCCGTCAGCGGCTGTGCGTCGATCACGCTCGGCGTCGTGCAGGGCGGGCAACTGGTCGACGGCGGGACGATTGCCGGGGTTGACATCGTTCGCAAGGGCGCCCGCGCGCAGCCAAAACATAATATGGCGCTGGAGACAGGTGACGAGATCCGGACCGACGCGCTTTCGACCGTCGTGCTCACCTTTGCCGAGGGCGCGAGGGTTTACGTGCAGCCGAACACGCACGTCCGCCTGGGTTCGATCTTCGTTTTCATCGGCGAGGTCCTGGTCAAGGCCCGGGGCCTGTTCAAGGTCAAGACCGAGTACGCGACGGCCGCCTCGGAAGGCACCGAGTACCTGGTACGGGTGGACCCCGAGGCGCGCGTCAGGGTCGTCGTCGCCGAAGACCGCGTCGCGCTGACTTCGAACGCCGGCCAATGGCCCAGAGCTTCGCTGGGGGTCGGGCAGGCGGCGGCCCTCGTCGGCCCGAACCTGCTCGAAGTCGGGCGGGCGGGTATCGGCGAAGTCGAACAGATTCGCAGCCGCATCAGCGACCTCGACAAGCTGGTGCCCAACACCGCCAACCTCGGGACGGCGGCGCTGGCGGCGGGAATATTTGCCATCGGCGTCGGCGTCATGAGCGGCCGCTCGGGCGATGCTCACGACAGCGACCGGCCGCCGCCGACCCATGGCGACCGCGTGCAGTGATGCGCCGGCACCCTGAGCGGCCGCAGCAGGCGCTGGGAAGGCCTTGCCGTCGTCCACCGGCGAACGACTGAAGGCGGGCGCAGCGTCAGTGGCCGAGAACGCGTCGCGGATTTTCATCAGCTATCGCCGCGAAGACAGCATCGCCTACGCCGGACGGCTCTACGATCACCTGAGCGCGCACTTCGGTGCCGAACAGGTGTTCATGGACATCGGCCAGATCGACGCCGGCGACGATTTCATCACCGTGCTCGACCGCGAGATCGACGCCTGCGACGTGGTCATCGCACTGATCGGCCCCGGCTGGCTGAAGGCGAGCAACGCCAGTGGCCGGCGCCTCGACCAAGCCGACGATTTCGTTTGTCACGAACTCGCGGCGGCGCTCAAACAGGGCAAGCGCCTGATCCCGGTGCTCGTCGGCGGCGCGACCATGCCCGACGCCAGGGAGCTGCCGGCGGCGATCGCGCCGCTGGCGCGTCGCCAGGCGCACGCGCTCGACGACAAGCGCTTTCAGTTCGACCTCGACGCGCTGATCCGCAGCATCGAGCGCCGGCCGTCCCTGCTCAATCAGTTCGTGCAACTGATGAATGCCGAACGCCTGCGCAGATGGCGGCACTACAGCGCCGCCGGCATTGCCGTGTCGATGCTGTGCTTTGCCTGGGTACAACTGTTCGACCTGCTGGGAATCGATACGCGCATTGAAAGCTACACCATGGCCCTCGGCGACATGGTCGCCAGCGTGCCGGTCAGCGAACGCATCGTGATCGTCAGTTTTGACGAGAAGTCCGAAGCGCGGCTCGGCAAGTTCGGACCCGACTGGCGCCGTGAGCACGCGCGCGTGATCGACCGGCTGGTCGACGCGGGCGCGCAGGTGATCGTCTTCGACGTCTATTTCGAGAAAGCGAATCCGGCCGACGGCGAGCTGCTCGCGGCCATCGCACGCGCCCGACAGCGGGGCAGCCAGGTGATCGTCGGCGTCAATCAGCTGCTCGACCAGGAACCGGCGGCGATTCCCGGGCTGGCCAGGGCGGTCAGCGCCTGGGGCCTGCTGTGCGTCGGCGGCCGACTCGGCTACGCGTCGATCGCGCCGCTCGCCGTGGTCAAGTTCGCCGCTGCGGCGAATTCCGGGCCAACACCGGTCGAACGCATCAGCGCCAGGATCGGAGCCCTGGGCGCGCTGGCGGTCGGCGGCACGACGCTGGCCGTAGACGAGCAGCTGCGCGAACTGACGTTGGTCAGCGCCGCCGGCAGGACGATCTGGCGCGGGCCACTGAAACCGGTCCGGACGAGCGTCGAAGACTCGGGACAGGCGCGCAACGAGTGCCCGCTGCTGGCCAGCGGCGACCGGGTCGCGGAGGTTCTGATCCGCCTGGCGCCGATCGGCACCTGGCGTCAGCCGCCGCGTCGTTACGACTACGAGCAGATCAGTGCGCCGGCGGCGACACTCGCGCCCGGCGAGCTGGCCGGGAAAATTGTCCTGATTGGCGACGGCCGTGCCGGCCGGGACCACTTCCAGGTTCGCCGCGGCGCTGGCGGGGAGTTTCGCCACGGCGTCGAATTGCACGCCGACATCGTCAATAATCTTCTCCAGGGGGTCCATGTGCGCGGCCTGGATCCCTTGCTGCAAGTCCTCGCCATGGCTGCGCTGGCGGTTGCCGGCGGCTGGCTGCGCCTGTTCAGGCCAGCCATGCGCGCGCTCTGGCGGCGCTTGCTGCTGGTCGGCTGCCTGCTCGCCTACCTGGCGCTGACGGTGCTGATCTACGTCCAGTTCGGGGTGCTGTTCAACACCGCCTACCATATCGGCGCCTTCCTGCTCAGCTACTGGCTGCTCGGCAGGCTCAGCACGACAGCGGCCTCCGCCCGCCCGGCCTAGGGCGCTGCCGCGGCTTGTGCGCGCAGCATTCTGTGGCAAGATGACCCGATGCGCGCACTTGAGAGCTTATCGACGGTCGACTGGCTGGCCCTCTCAGCCTTCCTCGCTTGCTGGGGCGGCTATACCTGGTTTTCCGAGCATAGTCGCTGGTGCTGCAAGGGCCTGATCGGACACCTGCACAGCTACCGGCAGGAGTGGGCGTACTGCATGCTCGAACGCGAATTGCGCATGAGCGACGCGGCGCTGATCGGCAACCTGATGGGCAGCGTCTCCTTCTACGCCAACACCACCATCTACATCATCGCCGGCCTGGTCGCGGCGATGGGCGCAGCCGACCAATTGCTGAAGTTCTCCGCCGACCTGACGCTTGGCGGAGCGGGCAGCCGCGAACTGCTGGAAATCAAGCTGATGCTGGTGCTGGCCAGTTTCGTCTATGGCTACTTCAAGTTCACCTGGGCGCTGCGCCAGTTCAACCTGCTGTCGATCCTGATCGGCGCAGCGCCATTGGGACAGCGCGACGACGCACAGGTCGAACGCTACGCGCGCCGCGTGGCCGGCGCCCACAACCTGGCCGGCGACGACTTCAATCGCGGCATCCGTGCCTACTACTTCGGACTGGCGGCATCCGGCTGGCTGCTCAGCCCGGTGGTCCTCGGCGTCCTTTCGCTGAGCATCCTGATCGTCCTCTATCGACGCGACTACCGCTCGGCGACGCTCGACGTCCTGCGCCCGGAACCTTGAAGCAGTGAGCGCTGACCGCCAGGTGGCGGGCATCGGCTTCGGCCTGCTGGCCTACGGCATGTGGGGCTTCTTTCCGCTCTTCTTCCGCCAGCTGTCGCACGTCTCGCCAATGGACGTGCTCAGCAACCGCGCCGCCTGGGCCTTTCTCTTCGTCGGCGCGCTACTGACGCTGCGCGGACAGTGGGGCAAGGTGGCGACGGTTTTCAGAACCTGGCGCCACCTGGCGATGCTGGCCATTGCCGCGCTGCTCATCGGCACCAACTGGCTGGTCTTCCTGTGGGCCGTCGCCAACCAGCGGGTCGTCGCCTCGAGCCTGGGCTATTTCCTGACCCCGCTGGTGAGCGTCCTCCTCGCGCTGCTGGTACTCAAGGAACGACTGAACCGGCTGGAGTGGATTTCGGTGGCCCTGGCGCTGATCGCCATGGCCAACGAGATCGTCGCTCTTGGCAGCCTGCCCTGGGTGTCGCTGGTTCTCGCCGGCACTTTCGGCACCTACGGCCTGGTGCGCAAGAAACTGCCGGTAGACTCGATCTCCGGGCTGTGGCTGGAAACCCTGGCCATGCTGCCCGTCTGCGCGCTGTATGCGCTGTGGCAGGCAGACAACGGCCATGCCGTATTCACTGGCCACGACCTGACCACGGCCCTGCTGCTGGCTTGCGCCGGTGCGCTCACGGCGCTGCCGCTGATGGCCTTCGCCGCCGCCACGCAGCGCCTCGACCTGGCCAGCGTCGGGATGCTGATGTATATCAATCCGACGCTGCAGTTCTTCACCGCGGTCTGGATCTTCGGCGAGCCGATGCAGAGTGAGCGATTGGTGAGTTTCGGCTTGATCTGGCTCGGCCTGCTGGTCTTCAGCTGGAGCGCCTGGAAGAAATACCGCCAGGCGGCCTGACAGGAGCTGCTGGCTCAGCGGCGCGCCAGCCGCTGCGGGCCGAGCGTTGCGGCAGAAAAGCCGAAATCGGCGAGATGCGCCGGAATCGGCTCGCCACGGAGCAGGGCCGCACAACTCTCGCCCATCGCCGGCGACGTCTGAATGCCGTAGCCGCCCTGGGCGGCGAGCCAGAAGAATCCCGGGCTGAGCGGATCGAAGCCGCCGACCAGATCGCCATCGGCGACGAAGGATCGCAAGCCGGCCCAGCGGTGACTGGGGCGACGAATGCTCAACGTCGTCACACGTTCGATGCGGTGGATGCCGGTGGCGGCGTCCAGCTCTTCGGCTTGAACGTCGTGCGGTGGAACCGGGTCGGCATTCGCCGGCGAGCCGAGCAAGAGGCCGGCGTCCGGCTTGAAATACCAGTCTTCCGCGATACCAATGGTCAGCGGCCAACAGGCCGTGTCGAGGTCTTCCGGCGGCGCGAAGAGAAACGCCGATCGCCGCCTGGGCTCGAGTCCGATCGGCGCCACGCCAGCCAGTGAGGCGACCTGGTCCACCCACGCACCGGCCGCGTTGACCAGCACCGGCGCGGCATAGGTCTGGCCGCCGGCAGCGAGCCACCAGAGGTCGTCCCGACGCTGCGCGGCGCTGACTTCGGCGCCGCAAACGACGGCGCCAGCCCCCTGGCAAACGCCACGCAGGTAGCCCTGATGCAGGGCATGAACGTCGATGTCGGCGGCGCCGGGGTCGAAGATGGCGCCGATCACCTGTTCCGGGCGCAGAGCCGGCACCATGGCGCAGACCTCCGCGGAGGAAAGCAGGCGCAGCGTATCACCGCGGGCAGAAAGCGTTTTCCATCGCGCGCGCAAGAGCTCTTCCTGGCCGCGCGTGGCGACGATCAGGGCACCACGCGACGAGAGCAGCGGATGGTCGCTGAATCGCTTCGGAGGCGAGTCGAAGAACGCCCGGCTGGCCTGCGTCAGAGCCCGTACCTGCGGCGTCCCGTAACTCTCGGCGAAGAGCGCGGCCGAGCGACCGGTCGCGTGATAGCCGGGCTGCTCCTCGCGTTCGAGGACGATTACCCGGGCGTGGCGAGCGAGCCAGTAGGCGACCGAAGCGCCGGCGATACCGGCGCCGACGATCAGGAAATCGGCTCGATTGCCGGCTGCGGCAGTGCTCATCCCTTTCACCCCTCTGCTGCTCTCTGCCCGGGAACGATCGCCCGCGCGCAGCAAGCTTGCCTGAGACGCTCGGCGTGGGTCAAGGCGACGGGGCAGGCAAGATGCCCGGCCCGACGATCCCGGTCGGCGTCGGGCAGCTGCTCCCCGGCAAGGGCGACTTCGTCAAGCACGCCACAAGAGCGTCGGGCGCGCCCTGCGGGCTGGCGGAGACAGCTTCACCAGCCCGCAGGGCGATGGCTCAGGGCTTCCAGTCGTGCAGGTCGCAGATCGCCTGCTCACCGGGCAGCATCCCCTTTGGCCCGTTCTCGCCGACGGCCGGCCGGCACAGGCGAGTGCTCTGCTCGTTGTCCTGCGCCGTCGAGCGCGCCCATACGGTCACCAGACCCGAGTTCTCGATGGTCTGATTGCAGCCGTCGATGGCGTAAAAGGCATGGATCGCGTTACGTTCGAAGTAGGTCAGCCACTCCTTGTCCGGGTCCTGGTTGGCGAACCATTTTTGCCATTTACCCTGCGAGCCGTCGATCGCCACCTGCCAGCCCTTTTCCTTGCGCTCCTGCGTGAATTGGTCGCTGTCCCAGTGCATGACCATGTACCTGTTCTGGTCGATGCACTGCGGCTTGGTCAGGGTCATGTAGATTTCCTGCGGATGGTGATAATGGTACGGGTACGAGGTGTTGAACAGCTGCACGGTCATGCCGATCTCGGCGCCAACCTTCTCGCCGTCGATCTCCTTGATGCGCAGGTTGCCCCACGGACCCATCACTTCGGCATAGAGATAGCCGCCGCGGAAACGGTCGCTTCCGGCAGCCGGATTCTCCGCGTAGAACGGTATCCAGCCCACTGAAGACCACAGCGTCGGCAAGCCGTTGATGCTGACATCCCGCTTCCAGTGCGGCCTGGTGTCGGTACGCGAGGTGACCGCGACGAAGTTCTCGTTGAGTTCCAGTCCCGCCTTGCCGATGTCCCCGCCCATTTTTGTGTAGTAGTCGGTGAGCAGCGGACGCTTGAGCCATTGTGCCGTCGGCGACAACTGCTGCACCTTGGCACTGGGCGTGTACAGCGCGAAGGCCGGATAGTCTTTTTGCGGATCGAAGCAGGCTTTCGCCTTCTCCGGCTCGGCGACGACTGCCTTGAGATGCTTGGCCAGCAGCTCCATGTCGCGATAGCGCATGATGCAGCGGTTCTGCTGTTTGCCGGTCGCCGATTGATAGGTCTGGATAGTCGCCTCGGCAGAATCCGGGCACTGGCCGCTCGGTGTCTGCAGCACCTTGAGGTACTCGTCGAGATAGATCAGCGACTCCTTCCAGAACTGATCGACCAGCTTTTGCTCTTCGCTACTGTACTGCCTTGGTTTTACATCGTCCTGACACTTGAAGTCGGCAGCCTGCGCCGACCCGCACGCGATCGTCGCCGCCACACCCAAACCAATCATCTTCTTCTTGCGCATTGTCTCGTCTCCTCACACTGGGATGTTTGCCGGATCCCTGTCTGCGCGGGATCCCTTTTTTACTGCTCTGCTGCTAGCGATTTACATCGACCACCACACGACCCCGCACCTTGCCTTCGAGCAGCTGGCTGGCGACGGCAATGGCTTCGCCGAGGCCGATCTCGTTGGTGATCAGACCAAGCTTGGCAAGGTCCAGATCCTGGCCCAGGCGCTGCCAGGCGACCAGGCGATCGGGACGCGGACACATCACGCTATCGACACCGGCCAGCGTCACGCCGCGCAGGATGAAGGGTGCAACGCTGGACGGGAAATCCATTCCGCCGGCCAGGCCACAGGCGGTCACCACGCCACGGTAGCTGGTCGTCGCGCAGACGTTGGCCAGGGTATGGCTGCCGACGACATCGACCGCACCTGCCCAGCGTTCCCTGCCCAGCGGCTTTCCCGCGGACGAGAACAGCGAACGATCGAGAACCTCGCTGGCGCCCAGGCTCTTGACGTAATCGCTCTCCTCCGGTCGACCGCTGACGCCGACCACCGTGTAGCCGAGTTTTGACAACACGGAAACCGCGACGCTGCCGACGCCGCCGGCAGCGCCGGTGACGAGAATTTCGCCCTTGTCCGGCGTCACGCCGTGGCGTTCGAGAGCGAGGACGCAGAGCATCGCCGTGTAACCGGCAGTGCCGATGGCCATCGCCTGCTGCGGGGTGAATTGCGCCGGTAGCGGGACCAGCCATTCACCATTGAGGCGGGCTTTCTGCGCCAGGCCGCCCCAGTGCACCTCGCCGACGCCCCAGCCGTTGAGGACGACAGAGTCGCCAGGCTTGTACGCCGAGTGGCTGCTCGCCTCGACAGTGCCGACCAGGTCGACGCCGGGAACCATCGGGAACTTGCGCACGACCGGACCCTTGCCGGTAATCGCGAGAGCGTCCTTGTAGTTGAGCGTCGAATGACTCACACGAACGGTCACGTCGCCCTCCGGCAACTGGGCGTCATCGATGTCGCGCACTGCCGCCCGATAACCCGCCTCGTCCTTCTCGATCAGAATACCCTTGAACATATGCCTGCTCCTTTGGTTGAATTAGACCGCTTGCCTAATAATTGATATGGAAAAACTGCGCGATGGCACGCCGCCCTGCGCAGACAAGCCTCATCACGAATTCGACCCGCGCAACCCCAAGCGGCGCGAGCGATGGCGAGCCCACGAGAACAATATTAGACTACACGTCTATTAATTGCAAGGCAGCAAGAACGGGAAGTCCTCGCGGCGCCCTCACTTCGGGAAACGCATCAGGATTGGCCGAAAAGGTCGACAGCAAGGCGCTGCCGACCGCACAAGGAACGCCCTCCCGCCGGCTGCGGCGATGCGGGCGAGTGGGCCCAAGCGCCGGGCTGCGGCGCGCAGCGGCCTAGAACGGGATATCGTCGTCCATGTCTTCGAAGCTGGGCTTCTTCTTGGCCGGCGCCGCCGCGCGTGCGCTGCCGGCGTCGGCGGCCGACGATGGCATGCTGCCGCCGTATTCGCTGTCGCCAGCCGACGACGAGGGCGAACCCATGCCTTCGCGGCTACCGAGCATCTGCATTTCGTTGGCGACGATCTCGGTGGTGTAGCGCTCGTTACCTTCCTTGTCCTGCCATTTGCTGGTCCGGATACGGCCTTCGACGTACACCGAACGCCCCTTCTTCAGGTACTGGCCGGCGATTTCAGCCACCTTGCCGAAGAAGACGACGCGGTGCCATTCGGTATTTTCCTTGTATTCGCCGGACGCCTTGTCGCGCACGCGGTCGCTAGTGGCAATGCGAATGTTGCAGACGGCGTCGCCGCTCGGCAGGTAACGGGTTTCCGGATCGGCACCCAGATTGCCGACGAGAATCACTTTATTGACCGAAGCCATGTTGCCTCCCTGGATGGTGTGCGAGAAGAAGAAAGCGCGATTATAGGGGCTTAGGCCGTTGCCTGCCGACGACGCAGCGCCGGCATGGCCATGGTCGTCGATAGCGACAGCCAGATCACGGTGAGCAAGCCGCCACAGGCCCAGACAGCGCCCGGGCCGAGGTGCTTGGCCAGCGCCCCGCCGAGCACGCCGCCGACAAACAGGCCCAGCGCCTGGGTGGTGTTGTAGACGCCGAGCGCGGCGCCTTTGGCGTGCGGCGGCGCAATACGCGAGATCAGCGACGGTTGCGTCGCTTCGAGGATGTTGAAGGCCACGAAGAACAGCGTCAACCACAGGGCGAGACCGTAGAGACTCGTCGCAAACAGGGCGAAACCGATCTGAACGACGAGCAGCACGACCACCGCAGCATTGAAGACCAGCTTCATGCGGCCATATTTTTCGGCGGCAATGATCGCCGGCACCATGATCACGAAGGACACCAGAAGCGCCGGCAGGTATAGCTTCCAGTGTTCGGCCACCGGCAGGCCGCCGGTGGCGATCAGCTGCGCAGGCAGCAGCACCCACATCGCGGTGAGCATCAGGTGCAAGGCGAAGACACCGAAATTCAGGCGCAGCAACTGCCGATTGCCGAGCACTTCGACGAAGCTCGGCCAGGTCGGCTGGCGCGGCACTGCCGGTGCCGCCGGGACCACTCGGAGGACGACGAAAATGGCCAGCAGGGCCAGGCCACCGGTCAGGGAAAAGATGCCAGGCATACCGATGCTCACGAAAAGCAGCGGCGCGGCGACCATCGAGACGGCAAAGACCATGCCGATCGACGAGCCGATCATGGCCATCACCTTGGTCAGATGCTGTTCGCGGGTGAGGTCGGCGGCAAGCGCGGTCACCGCCGCCGAAATGGCACCCGCGCCTTGCAGCACGCGCCCGGCGATGACGCCGTAGATGTCGCCGGCGGAAGCGGCGACGAAGCTGCCGAGGGCAAACAGCAGCAGCCCGAAGACGATCACCGGCTTGCGCCCGAAGCGATCGGAGGCCGCGCCGTAGGCGATCTGCAGGAAGGACTGCGTCAGTCCGTAGGCACCCAGCGCCATGCCGACCAGCGCCACATCGTGGCCGGATGGCAGGTCCTGCGCGTAAATGGCGAAGACCGGGAGGATCAGGAACAAGCCGAGCATGCGCAAGGCAAACACAGCCGCCAGGCTGATGCCGGCGCGCTTTTCCTGGCTGCTCATTCGGTCGCTAGTGGGGGCGGACATGGGATTTTGGTGCCGGACTGCGGAATTGCGTATATTAGCAGGTTTGCCAACGCCCCTCGGGCCCGCAAGCAATGGACGAGATCAAAGAGATCCGGATTCGCGGTGCGCGCACGCACAACCTGAAGAACGTCAATCTCGACCTGCCGCGCAATCGCCTGATCGTGATTACCGGGCTTTCGGGTTCGGGCAAGTCATCGCTGGCTTTCGATACGCTATATGCCGAAGGGCAGCGTCGCTACGTCGAGTCCCTGTCGGCCTACGCGCGGCAGTTCCTGCAGCGCATCGAGAAGCCCGACGTCGACCTCATCGAGGGCCTGTCGCCGGCAATTTCGATCGAGCAGAAAGCGACCAGCCACAACCCGCGCTCGACGGTTGGAACGGTCACCGAAATCCACGACTACCTGCGCCTGCTCTTCGCCCGCGCCGGCACGCCCTACTGTGCCGAGCACCAGCTGGCGCTCGAAGCGCAGACGGTGGCGCAGATGGTCGATCACGTTCTTGCCCTGAGCGAGGACAGCCGGCTGATGATCCTGGCACCGGTGGTCGCCGACCGCAAGGGGGAGCAACTCGAGCTCTTTGCCGAGCTGCGCGCGCAGGGTTTTGCCCGCCTGCGCGTAGACGGCCAGATCTACGAGATCGACGCGCTGCCCAAGCTGGCCAAGACGCGCAAGCACAGCGTCGACGTGGTCATCGACCGGCTGAAAGTGCGCGCCGACATGCGCCAGCGCCTGGCCGAATCCTTCGAGACCGCGTTGCGCCACGCCGACGGCCGCGCCATCGCCTACGAAATGGACAGCGCGCGCGAGCATTTCTTTTCCGCCCGCTTTGCCTGCCCGGTGTGCTCGTACTCGCTGCCGGAACTCGAACCGCGCATCTTTTCCTTCAACAGCCCGATGGGCGCCTGCCAGAAGTGCGACGGCCTCGGCGTCATCCAGTTCTTCGACCCCAAACGCATCGTCGGCCATCCCGAACTGTCGCTCGCCGCCGGAGCGATCCGTGCCTGGGACCGGCGCAACCCCTTCTACTTCCAGATGCTGTCTTCGCTCGCCGCGCACTATGGCTTCGACGTCGAAGCGCCGTTCAGCGACTTGCCCGAGCGCATCCGGCAAATCATCCTCTACGGTTCCGGGCGCGAGCAATTGCCGTTCACCTACGTCAACGAACGCGGCCGGCTGAGCATGCGCCAGCATACGTTCGAGGGCATCGTCGTCAACCTTGAGCGACGCTACAAGGAAACCGACTCGCAGGCCGTTCGCGAGGAGCTGGCGCGACTGATCAGCAATCAGACCTGCCCCTCGTGCTACGGCAGCCGCCTGCGCGAAGAAGCGCGCAACGTGCGCGTCGGCACCCTCGCCAGCGCGCGCACCCTGCACGAGCTCAGCCGCCTGCCACTTGCCGAAGCGCGCGACTACTTCATCTCGCTGCAGCTGCCCGGCAACAAGGCGCAGATCGCCGAGAAGGTGCTCAAGGAAATCGTCAGCCGCCTGCAGTTCCTGATCAACGTCGGCCTCGACTATCTTTCGCTCGACCGTTCGGCGGAGACGCTGTCCGGCGGCGAAGCGCAGCGCATCCGCCTGGCCTCGCAGATCGGCTCGGGGCTGACCGGCGTACTCTACGTCCTCGACGAACCGTCGATCGGCCTGCACCAGCGCGACAACGAGCGGCTGCTGAAGACGCTGCAGCAGCTGCGCGACATCGGCAATACGGTGATCGTCGTCGAACACGACGAGGAGGCGATCCGCAGCGCCGACTACGTCGTCGACATCGGCCCCGGTGCTGGCGTGCATGGCGGCTTCATCGTCGCCGAAGGACCACCGGCGGCGATCATCGGCAACCCGGCGTCAATGACCGGCGACTACCTCGCCGGCCGGCGGCGGATCGGCACGCGCGACAAGCGCCGCCAGCCCGATGCGCAGCGGCTGCTGCAGATCGTCGGAGCGCGCGGCAACAACCTGCGCAACGTCAGTGTCGACCTGCCGGTCGGCCTGCTGACCTGCATCACCGGCGTTTCCGGCTCGGGCAAATCGACGCTGATCAACGACACCCTGTACGCTGCAGCGGCCAGACACCTCTACGGATCGAGCGCTGAACCCGCCGAGTACGAGGCCATCGTCGGCCTCGATCATTTCGACAAGGTTATCAACGTCGATCAGAGCCCGATCGGCCGCACGCCGCGCTCCAATCCAGCGACCTACACCGGCTTGCTGACACCGATCCGAGAACTGTTCTCGGGAATCCCCGAGGCCCGCGCGCGCGGCTACGGGCCGGGCCGCTTCTCCTTCAACGTCAAGGGCGGGCGCTGCGAAGCCTGCCAGGGCGACGGCGTGATCAAGGTCGAAATGCACTTCCTGCCCGACATCTACGTTGCCTGCGACGTCTGTCACGGCAAACGCTACAACCGTGAAACCCTCGAGATCCAGTACAAGGGCCGCAACATCCACCAGATTCTGCAAATGACCGTCGAGGTGGCGCGTGAGTTTTTCGACGCCGTGCCGGTCATTGCCCGCAAGCTGCAGACACTGGTCGACGTCGGCCTGAGCTACATCACCCTCGGCCAGTCGGCGACGACCCTCTCCGGCGGCGAAGCACAACGCGTCAAGCTGGCGCTCGAACTTTCGAAGCGCGACACCGGCAGAACACTCTACATTCTCGACGAACCGACCACCGGGCTGCATTTCCAGGACATCGAAATGCTGCTCACCGTCCTGCACCGGCTGGTCGATCACGGCAATACGGTGCTGGTCATCGAACACAATCTCGATGTCATCAAGACGGCCGACTGGCTGGTCGACCTTGGCCCGGAAGGTGGCGCCGGCGGCGGCCGCGTTCTTGCCGCCGGCCCCCCCGAGCAGATCGCGGAAGTCGCGGAGAGCCACAGCGGCCGTTTCCTGAAGCCGCTGCTGGCGCGCCGCGGGCAAGCGGATTCGCTCGCCCAATGAGCCGCCACGCCGACGCCAGCTGGCTGGCGCTCCGCCGTGCCGCCTTGCGCCGCTTGCCCTGATCCGCCGGGCGATCGCCTGCCCGGCATGGCGTCGCACAGCCGCCAACGGCAAAAATTTTCTTGGCAGGACCTGAATCCATGCCAGAATTGCAGCCTTTGGCGCCTCTTTCCAGACGGTCGCCGAAATGCAAGAATGCGCCTGAATGAAGGCTCGTAACCACCAAAGGAGATAATATGAACAAGTCCGAAATGATCGACGCCATTGCTGACCGCACCGAACTCTCCAAAGTCGCCTCTGCGAAAGCACTCGACGCCGTGATCGATACGATCGTTGAAACGGTTGCCCGCAGTGAAGCAGTGACGCTGGTTGGTTTTGGCTCTTTCAAGGCCAGCCCGCGCGCTGCGCGCGAGGGAAAGAACCCGAAAACCGGCGCGAAGATCCAGATCCCGGAGACCATCGTCCCGAAGTTCACCGCCGGCGCGACCTTCAAGGCACGCGTGGCGGGCAAGGACGAATAGGACTGGACTGGCGACACGTGCGGGCCACTTTTTCACGGGCGGCTTTCGTTCCGGCCACACGCGCCAGGACCGGATAAGGAACAGCTTGACGATGCGCAAGCTTGTCCCTTGCCAGCAAGCGTCACGGCAACAATCAAACCTCTTCAAGTTTCGGAGCTATCCATGCGTATTGGTACCATTCGCCGCTTAGTCGCGACCGCTGCACTCGCCCTTCTCCCGTTCGCCGTATCCGCCCAACAAGCACCCGCCGCCGCGGCAATGACCGCGACCGCCCCGGGTGAGTTTGTCGGCATGGTCGAGGCGCAGGTTTCGCTGGTCGTCGACGCGATCGACAAGGCGACCCGCGCGCTCGTTCTCAAGGACGACCAGGGCGAGAAAATGGTCATCACCGCCAGCGACGCCGTCAAGAATTTCGACCAGATCAAGGTTGGCGACCAGGTCGTTGCCCGCTACACGCAAACCCTGGTGATGGCCCTCAAGAAAGGCGGCGGGGACCTTCGCGTGCGTATCGACAGCAACGATCAGGCGGCGGCGAAACCCGGCGACAAGCCGGCAGCCGCTGTGGAGAAGGACGTCGCCTTCATCGCCGACGTGCAAGCGGTCGACCGCAAGACGCAGATGATTACCCTGCGCGGCGCCAGGAAGACCATGAAGCTGAAGATCAAGGACCCGGAACAGCTCAAACTGATCAGCAAGGGTGACCAGATCGAGGGCGTCTATTCCGAAGCGGTCGCCGTGTCAGTCGTCCCGGCCGCGGCCAAGAAAGCGCAATAGGCCCATCAGTCCTGACCCGCGCCCGCGCGGCGGATCGACGTCCCCGCGCTCGCCGGCAAGCAGGATTGACGCTTCAAATCACGCCGCGTAGAATCCGTGCGGCTTCGGGGGCATAGCTCAGCTGGGAGAGCGTCTGGTTCGCAATCAGAAGGTCGGCGGTTCGATCCCGCCTGTCTCCACCAAGACATCAAAGCCCGGACCTGCTCCGGGTTTTTTTTGGCCCCCAGGGGCAGTATTGGCCGGGGTTTGCCGGCGGTGTGAGTTTCTCTGGTCGGCGGATGAAGTCGATTTTTCCCCGCTCGCCGCCGGAATCTTGCACAGCCCCGCCCCCTGTAAACAAAGCCAAGGAAAGCTGATAGCCAAACTCTTTGCCGTTCCCGTGCGCGCAGTCAGCGATCACCTGAAGTCCATCTTCGCTCGCGGGGAGTTTAGCGAGGAACGAGCTATCCGGAAATACTTGCGTGCAGTTCTCCTGGTGTTAGTCCGTGACGCAGATCGCGCGCGTATTTCAGCTCCTACAAATTGGCTGACGAACAGCACGCGCCGCCGGAAGCCTGAATCGGAGGGCAGGGCAACGTCCCGTAGGAGCAGAAGACGCAGCAATCGCCGCGCTTCGGCCTGAGCAGCGTGTGGCAGCCAAGACACTCATAGAACCACAGGCAGGCATCGGTGGGCATCTGCTCGACTCGCGCGTGACCGCAGGCCGGGCAGGTCAGGGTCGATTCAAGGACAGGATCCACAGTAGCCCCCGCAAAGTTGTCGGCGTATTTTAGCCCGGGTCATCTCGCAGATTGTCGTGTCGACGGCGGTTTAAGCCCTGCGGCGGGGCTGTGTTAGCGGCTGCGCAGGCCCAAGCGCGTCATTGCGAGGGGGCAAGTCTGACGTGGAAATCCAGAGGTTTCGCGCTTTGTGTTGTCGATGCGGCGGAAAAAAATGGCGAGACGATGGCACTGGATTGCCGCGTCGGCTGCGCCTCCTCGCAATGACGGTGGGGAAGGGATAGCTGCGGGTGTGGCGACGAGGGCACTGGTGCGGTTGGAGTGTGAAGACGCTGGCGGCGGTGTGATCGTCCGGCGGTGTCATGTTGCACTCCGTGTGGAACACGGGATTTCCGCCGTCACCTGAATTTCGCGCTACTCTCTCGCCTGCTGGAAGTGTCGTCAGGGATGCAGCGCTACCGGAGAGTCGGGCGCCGGTAGCACGCGCTATGCCGGCTGACCGCGCACGGCGAAGCGCGCTGCCTGTCGCGCTCGGCGAATGTGCGTCGCCAACAGAGCAGGTTTTCGACCCACTCCCCTCTCCTCACGCAAGCAGAAATCAACATGGCCACTGACAACGACAATTCCGACGCCCCCGCGCCGAGCACCGGCTATAGCCACGCGGCGAAAACGGTGGTGCAGGAAACGACGCTGCGTGTTCAGGAAATGCACGGCGCCATCGCCGGAACCTGCTTCGATATGCTGCGCCGGGTGCCGCTCCTGTCCGGGCCGGCACGACTCGTACAGGGCGCGCACGACACCATCACGGCCGGCGTCTACGGCGCGATCCGCCACGGCAGCGGCGGTTTGCTGGCCGCCGCGGCGGTCGTCGAGAAGCAGGCGACGGGCTTTTCTCCCGGCAAGCCGCCGGGACGCCTGGCCAGCGGGCTGCGCGGCGCACTCAATGGCGCTTTCGGCGACTATCTGGCGGCAAGCAACAATCTGCTCGCCATACGCATGGCGATTTGCGCCGACGGCGGCGAGTTGGCGCTCGACGCCGCTTCGCTGCATGCCGCTCTCCCCAACGCGGGCAAGCGCCTCTGCCTCTTCATCCACGGGCTGAGCTGCGACGAACACAGCTGGGAAATCGACAACGCCGACGACCCGGCCGGCGAAATCCATTTCGGCCGGCAGCTGCACGCCGACTTCGCCTGCACCGCGCTCTATCTGCGCTACAACAGCGGCCTGCCGATTGCCGCCAATGGCGCGCAGCTGGCAGGCTTGCTCGAGGACTTGCTGGCCGCGTGGCCACAGCCGGATTGCGACTTGCTGATCATCGGCCACAGCATGGGCGGACTGCTCGCGCTCGCCGCCTGCGAACACGCCGCCGAACAGGCGATGAATTGGCCACAGGCGACGCGGATGCTGATCTGCCTGGGCTCACCGATCCTGGGTTCGCCGGTCGAGCGCCTCGGGCAGCTGACCAACGCGGCGCTGAACCTCTCGAAGATGACCGCGCCGCTGGGCACCATCGCCGCTACGCGCAGCCAGGGAATCAAGGACCTCAGGCACGGTCCCGGTGCGCCGCGGAAGGCTGCCGCGCACGCTCACATCGCCTTCCGTTTTCTCGGCGCCCGCCTGGGCGAAGACGACGGCCATCTGCTCGGCAGCTTCGTCGGCGACGGCCTGGTGACGCCGGGCAGCGCGACTGCGCATGCGATCGACGGTGACGTACTGAGCACGAGTCTGAGCAAGCTCGGGCACATGCGCCTGCTCAATGACGCGCGCGTCTATCGGCAGATCAAGGAGTGGGTCGGGGCACTCGACGCCGGCGCAGCCGAAGACCGCTGAAGCGGCCGCAAGCTGCCAGTCGGCTAGGCCGGCACCGACAGCAGGTCGTAGAGCGCTCCAAATTCGCCGCTCAGCTTGTGGCGCGGATCGAGGTGGATCATCGGCAAGGCCTGATGATGCGATTCGCGGATCTTGATCGACGCCGAGAGAAACGCGTCGAGGATCGGCAGGCCCTCGGCGCGCAACTCCTCGACGAGTTTCGCCGGCAGGTTGGCGCGCGCCTGATAATGGTTGACGACGATGCCTTCGACGCGCAGCCCGCGGTTGTGGTCGCTCCTGATCTCGGCCACGCTATCGATCAGCGTGTAGAGGGCGCGGCGCGAAAAATCGTCGCAATCGAAGGGAATCAGGCAAGTGTCGGCAGCGATCAGCGCCGAGCGGGTAAAGAAATTCAGCGCCGGCGGCGTGTCGATGAAAATATCGTCGTAAGCGTTCATCTTCTCCAGCGCTTCGCGCAGCTTGTACATCTTGTAACGCGACTCAAGCTTGAATTGCAGTTCCTCCAGCCGCGGGTCCGACGGCAGCACATCGAGGTTGGGAAACGGCGAATGCACGACATACGAATCCAGCTCGTCGGGAAAGAGCTTCAGGCCGAGCACATCGTCGAAGAAATGGGCGAGCGTTTTCTCCTGGGTTTCCAGCGCCTTGCCGAGCAGATAGCGGGAGGAATTGGCCTGCGCGTCGAGATCGACGAGCAGGGTCCGCCGGCCGCGCGCGGCGCCGACGGCGGCCAGATTGCAGGCAATCGTCGATTTCCCCACACCACCTTTCTGATTGAAGACGACTCGGCGCATGACACTTCCCTTGTAGTGTGTATGGATTAGGCACGAGTTTAGTCCTTAGTCATCCACGGGGAAAGCGGCGAGGCGGTTTGACAGGGGCCCCGCGGCGTTCGCTCCGAAGGCGCCGCTGCCAGGCTATGCGCCTGGCAAGCCGCTCAACTCACGCTGCGTCAGATAGAGACGCAAATCGAATTCAAGCTGGTGATACGCCGGCTCCATGTGGCTGCACAGCTGGTAGAAAGCGCGGTCGTGCTCGCGCTCCTTGAGGTGCGCCAGTTCGTGCACGACGATCATTTTCAGGAACTCGGGCGGCGCTTCCTTGAACACGCTGGCGACGCGGATCTCGTGCTTGCGCCTGATCTTGCCGCCCTGCACGCGCGCCAGCTTGCCGTTGGTTCCGAGGGCGTTGGCGGTAAGCTGCAGGCGGCTGTCGAAAAGCACCTTGGCGGGCGACTCGGCGTTGCGCAGGAAGCGGTTCTTGAGCGCCAGCGTGTAGTCATACAAGGCACCATCGCTGCGTACCGCGTGCGTGCCCGGGTACCTGGCACGCAGCATGGCGGCCAGCCGATCGTCGGCGATCGCCGCGCGCACCTGCTTTTGCAGGGCCTCGGGGTAGCCCGCCAGGTAGCGCAGCGGCAGCATGCTCAGCAAACGTCGGCGAGGACCTTGTGCAGCCAGGCTTCGATGTCCTGCAGCTCTTCGTAGCACACCGTGTGCTCGGCGGCATAGCTGTGCCAATCGACCGCGTACTTCTCGGCTTTCAGCAGTTTTGACGAGCGCTTTCCGAAGTCGTAGGGGATGACCGGGTCATTCTGTCCGTGGGCCATGAAGATCGGCACGTCGCGGTTCGCTTTCGAAGCCTCGGCGGCCAGCGTATCGGTCATCGGCAGATAGCACGACAACGCCAGGATACCGGCCAGCCGCTGCCGGTGGCGCAGGCCGGCATGCAGGGCAATCACCCCGCCCTGCGAGAAACCGGCGAGGACGATGCGCGCGTCGGGAATGCCGCGCTCGTTCTCGCGCGCGATCAGCGCCTCGACCTGTCGCGCCGACTGGCGTACGCCTTCGGCCTCTTCCCTGCCCGGCGCGAAGTCGGGCGAAACGATATCGTACCAGGCACGCATCACGAAGCCGCCATTGATGGTCACCGCGCGCATCGGCGCATGCGGGAAAACGAAGCGCAGCGCCGGCAGCTGATCGAAGTCGAACTCGTCGACGATCGGCTCGAAGTCATGGCCGTCGGCGCCGAGACCGTGCAGCCAGATGACCGCACATTTCGGGGATTCACCGGTCTGGCGTTCGACACATTCCAGCAACAGGTCATCGGTGTTGCTCGCTACTGAGGTCATTGAAATGATCCTTGTTCGGGTAAACGGCCGCCATTCTATCAGGCGGCCCGGCAGGGAATCGGGGCGCGGCGTGGAAAGGCACGCCGCGCGGGTCGGTGCGCCGACGATCAGCCGCGGATGTTGGCGATGACCGCGCGGGTAATCGCCGCCGTGCCGTCCTCGCCGCCGAAGTCGATCGGCCAGATGGCCGACATCGCCTTGTCGACGGCGCGCTCGAGGATGCGCGCGCCATGCGCCAGGCGCGGCTCGGCATGTTGGTCGGAGAGCCAGTCGAGCATCAGGGCGGCGGCCAGGATCTGGGCAACCGGGTTGGCGCTGCCCTGCCCGGTACGCTCGGCTGCGCTGCCATGCGCAGGCTGAAAGATCGCATAACGGTCGCCGATGTCGGCCTTGGGCGCCAGACTCTGGCTGCCGGCAAGCGCCGCCGAGAAATCGGCAAGAAGTCGGCCAAGAGCGTTCTCGGTGACCAGGACGTCGAAATCCCAGGGAGCCCTGACCAGGTTCGTGGCAATCGCATCGCCGTGCGCGTATTCGGCCTCGACCTCGGGATGTTCTGCGGCGACTTCGCTGACGACCTTGCGGAAGAGAGCCATCGACGCCAGCAGGTTGGCCTGGTCAACGCAGGTCACCTTGCCCGGCCGCCGCTTGCTCTTGGCCCGTCGCCCGGCCAGCTCGAACGCAAACTCCGCCACCCGGCGGCTGCCCTGGCGGGAAACGACCATCGATTCCCGCACGCGGTCGTCTTCGAGCGTTCCGCGACCGTGCGACGAAAGCAAGCCTTCGCTCTGTTCACGCACCACCACCAGATCGATCTCGACCGCGCGCTTGTCGGCCAACACCAGCGGCAAACGCGGATAGGCGCGGATCGGGCGCAGACCGGCATAGATATCCATCGCCATGCGCAGGTCGAAATGCGCAGAGACTTCGGTTCCATCGGGGTAGCAGACCTGCGGCAGGCCCATGGCGCCGAGGAGCACGGCGTCGGCTTTTCGACACTCGGCGAGCGTTTCGTCGGAAAAGACGGCGCCGGTCTGTTCGTAATGTGCAGCGCCGCCGTCAAGCTGACGAAAGTCGAAGCTGATGCCGCCCAGGCGCTCGCGGAGAACCTCGAGAACGAGCAGGCAGGACTGCACGACTTCGGGGCCAATACCGTCGCCGGGCAGGACGGCGATCTGGAAACGTGGATCGTTGTACATGTCTTTCTTCCCTTCGCGTTCAGAAGGCTCCACGGCCTGCGAATACGGCCGTGGCAGCGAGCACAGGCAAAATGCCCGGCGATTGCAACCCGGCGATCATTGACGGCGAAAAGGTGCTTGCGGTCAAGTGCTTTTGTCGGCTGGCTCGCATGCGCGCCGCTTTTGGCAGATCCGCGCGCTGGGCAAATGCGGAGTCACCCCCACGGCTGCGCGAGACACCCATCGTTCAACGGCAATTGCGGCCACTCTCGGGGGTGCTTTCCCGGGGGCCGGCGGCAGGCCATCGCGGCAGCCGAAAGCACCTGCGGAGCGCGGCGCGATGGCTCTTCTCCATCGCCGCTTGGCGTGCTACGTTTGCCCTTCCCATTGCCACTTGGAGGGTATCGACATGGCCTTCAGTCCCGCATCGCGCGTCCAGGACTACCTCGTCTTCGGCGAATTCGGCGACGTCAACCCGTCGATCACCGACTCGTCGACCTATACCTTCCTGAGCCCCGAGCGCATGGAGGAGTTGTTCGAGCACGAGATCGAAGGCTGCTTTCTCTACTCGCGGCACTTCAACCCGACCAACAAGTATCTCGCCAGCGCCCTGGAACGTATGGAAGACGGCGAATCGGCGCAGGTCATGGCCTCCGGAATGGGAGCGATAAGCACCACCCTGATGACCCTGTGCGGCGCCGGCGATGAGATCGTCTGCGGGCGCAGCATCTATGGCGGCACCTACGCGCTGCTCAAGAACCTGCTGCCGCGCTTCGGCGTCAATACGCGCTTTGTCGATCTCTGCAACCACGACGCCGTGCGCGCGGCGATGACGCCACGGACCCGTGTTCTCTACTGCGAATCGCTCAGCAACCCGCTGCTCGAAGTCGCCGACCTGCCCGCGCTGGCCGCGATTGCCCACGCGCAGGGCGCACAGCTGGTCGTCGATAACACCTTTACGCCGATGATCCTGTCGCCGCTGCGCCACGGCGCCGACGTCGTCGTGCACAGCCTGACCAAGTTCGTCAACGGCACCAGCGACTGCGTCGCCGGCTGCGTCGTCGCGTCGCGCGACTTCATTTCCCGGCTGAACGACATCAACGCCGGCCCGAGCATGCTGCTCGGCCCGGTGCTCGACAGCACACGCGCGGCGAGCATCCTGAAGAACCTGCACAGCCTGCACATCCGCCTGCGCCAACACGGCGCCAACGCGCTGTATCTGGCCCGCCGGCTCGAAGAACTGGGGCACGCGGTGCACTACCCGGGGCTGACCAGCCATCCGCATCACCAGCTGCTGACGCAATTGATGAACCCCGGCTACGGCTGGGGCGGCATGCTCACCCTCGATGCCGGCGACCTGGCCGCCGCCAACCGCCTGATGACCCTGATGCAACGCGACAAGGTCGGCTACCTGGCAGTCAGCCTCGGCTACTTCAAGACCCTCTTCAACACCCCCGGCCACAGCACCTCGTCCGAGATCCCGCCCGCAGAACGCGAAGCGGCCGGCCTGCGCGAAGGCCTGATCCGCTTCTCGATCGGTCTCGACGAAGACATCGCCCAGACCACCGAGCGCATCGAAAACTGCCTCAGCGAAGCGGAAGTGCGCGGAAATCTGTAGAATCCCGTCCCGGGCCTGTAGCTCAGTTGGTTAGAGCAGAGGACTTAGCGAGGCCAGCCCGGACATCGTCTGATGAGTGGCTGGTCGCATGGGTTGCCCGTCGGCAGCGTCACGCTGGCGGCGGGTAGAACTGGTCAAATTCGGTGAAAGCTGGGGCCTGCGGGCGACGCCAATACCGAGCCAAGCCCCGAGACAGCAGCGGGGAAGGTGTAGAGACTAGACGGCCAGCCTGTAACGGGAAGGTATAGTCCAGACCACAAACTCGCCAGAGGCGGCGAAAGCCGTAGTGGTAAGCATAATCCTTTGGTCCAGGGTTCAAGTCCCTGCGGGCCCACCAGACAAGAAGACCAACCCCTCATCGGGTTGGTCTTTTTTTGCGTACTACCGCGTGTTTGCGCGGGTTCGTGCGGAAACCTGTGGACTTCGGCTCTTCGTACGGCGCGCCCGGATTCGGCCAATTTCACTCTCTCCAGGGCATTCTTCTCTCCGCCTCGATCTCCGCCGGAGGCGGGAAGTCCACGAGCGCCTCAAATCGGCTCATGACAAATCAACGACTTATAGGTGGTCCAACCAAGCGGTTGATTCGTGGCATTGGTAGGTAGCGGAAGCTTCCTTGATGCAGAGAGTGGAGAATCGGGGAGTCTTTCTGGTTGGCGACTCAGAGCAATAACGCCGCGCGTACTAGCCAAGGACACCGTGGGACTCGACAGCAATGACTGCGCCGACCTGCTGGGCCACCGGTGTCCAGATGTCCGTCTCGACGCCTGGAGTCTCGATCGACACGATGAGCGCATATCGCGCGCCCTTCTCGCTGCGGTCCCGCTTGGGTTGGTCTTTCCACCATCCGCTCACCGGGTAGACACCGATGACGCCGCGCTCGGCAATGTCGGCGGCGAAGCCCTGCAGGATGTCCGAGTGGATCGAGCCGTGATTGCGCGCCTGCTCGCCGAGGTACCACTCGGATGAGTCGCCTCCCGCCGAGGGCCGCGCCTCGTCCTCGTCGAGCGCACGCTGATTGAGGCGCTTGCGAAACTCATCAACGGACTCGGTCGGCCCCTTCACCTCGAAGCGCAACCCGTGCGACGCGTAGCGGTGGCGCTTCTTCCAGCCGCGGCGGCCGGGATTCGGCTCGACGAAGTAAGAGAGTGTCACGCGCAGCCGCACCGGCGTCTCGCCGAGGCCTTGGAGCACCTCCCGCGGCCAGGGCAGCTCGAAGAAATGGATGTCGCCCATCTGCCGCTCGTTGGGATTCGACTCCTTCGGCACAAAGGGCCGAATGGTGTCCTGCGCGATGATCGTCAGGGCGTTGCCAGCGCTCCGCAACGCGCGGTCGAGGTGGGGCACGCCGAAGCCGTACCGGCGCACGAGGCGCGCTCGTGCGCGCTTTCCGCTAGCCCCTCGCAAGTGGGTTTGCATCTGCGCCGTCCACTCGGCCGAGTGAACGACGAGTGCACGCACGGTCACGGGCCAGAGCGTCGGGTACTCGGACGCGATGATGGCGGCCATGCGCGCAGCCAGCGCTGTAGCAGCGCTTGTGGCCCAACTCAGGACGAAAGCTTTTTCTGCGGGCCGGTAGTGCGTCGAGAGCAAGCACAGGTCGGGGCAAGGAAAGTCGACGTCACCCTTCGCGTTTTTCACGACATTGCCGCCCTCGAAAACGACATCCGGCTTGATGGGCCACGCGTCAGCGAACACGACGCCAGTCGTGCTCCACGGCGAGAGTTCCCCAGCTGGTGCCACGGGCTGCCAGCCATTCCACTTCGGATTCTGGACGATGGACTTCTCCGTGAAAGCGCCCACCGTCAACACGTTCCAGGCCTGGGCCGGGTCGTGGACCGCATCGGTGTCGCTGCGGTCGAGGTGCGCGACCTGCAGCGCACCTTCATCGACATTCCCAGCGCTCACGACGAAGAGGCGTTGGACGGGGTCGCTCTCGTCGTCGAGGTAGACCAGGCCCTGGCTGCTCGCGTCAAGAGCACGCCCGGCGGCCAACGCATCGACGGCAGCTGACCACGACGTGGGCTGACCGCGATCGCGCTCGTCTGTGGCGGTCACGGCCAAGGAGAAGCAGCGCTGTCGCCCAGGCGCCTGAATTTCTACGCGGCTCGTGGCCTCCGCCGTGATGGCGCCGTACAGCTCGGGCGGGTTCTGACCATTCGGAGGCAGGATCTTCACCGACTCGAGCCCGTGGCTGAGTTTCACTGGGGCTGAGCCACCGAGCACCGACGTCAGGTCGCCATAGAGCGCGAGGCCGGCCATCTCCGTTCCGTGCCCATGGTGATCATGGGCACCCCACGAGGGCTCGCAAGTGTGGCAGTCGGATGTAGCGAGCGATGCCGCAAGCAGAGGATGGCCGCGGGTCACGCCGGTGTCGAGTACGCACACAGCGGGCGCAGCGGCCACAGCCGTCGTCGTCCGCGCGAGCAATTCCTTGGCCCACTCGCCCTGCTCTTCGGGCGCCATGTCCGCGAAGACCGTCGCGGTCTCCTTGGCTCGACGCACCTCCGCAAGATCGTTCAACACATCCAGGGAAGCCGAGAGCTGCTCGGCCGTCGCACACACCAGCGTCACGATGCGATCGTCGAACTGCAGACGCCGTCCTGCGATATCGAGTTGCTTGAGGGCCACGAACTCCATGAGCCGCGCAAGCTCGCTACCGTCGTGCCGGCGCAGCCAGACCTCCCACCAAATCGTCTCCCGGTCGGCCGGGTAGACCTCGGTCGCGTCCGTCCAGAGCCCCCGTAACGTGGCGAGCCGCAACGCACCCACCGGGTCGAGCATATCCTCGTGGCGTCGCTCGTTTTTCGTCTTCGGGGTCGTCTTTGCGTAGTTCTCAAAGCGCGTAACGAAGTGCTTCACCTTGCCTTCGGGAACGAAGACCGTCGCCCGCTCGATACGTCGCGGCTCTGCTTCCTGGGTCTGCGCGTGGCTGACCGCCACGAGTTCGATCCCCTGTCGCGCATCCTCAAGTGACGAGAGCTGTAGGGGGATGCCGGGCTGGCTCTCGAACTGGATGTAGAGCCCAGGCACGGCGCCATGCACTTGGATTCTGGCGTCAGCGCGGCGCTGATGCGCCTCGATCACGGCCGATTCGAGCGCCTGCTTGAGCGCCTTTCCGTGCGTTGCACGGCTTGGTGGAGGCGGAGGCTTCGGGATGTCTATCCTCCGCCCGTGCGGCTTGTACCGCTCCGTCGTGGGCTTGCCCGGGACGATGATGTGCTTGCGGTTCCGAGAAGCGGCCACCCTTCGGTCTCCTGGACGGGCTACGCGTGGGTGCTGCTTCGTTCCTCGAGGGCAAGAGCCAGATCCGAGTCGCGAACTGCGGTGCGGTGGTCGAGGATCGCGTCCTTCGCCGCTTGGTCGCAGGCCATCGTAATCTCGGCATGACTGAGCCCATCGGCAGCCTTCGCAGCAACATCCCAGTTAAGCGAGGACGTGTCGAGAAGCCCGAGACGCACACGCATCACTCGGGCCGCAACGTCCGCAGTTGGATGAGCGTATTCAAGCAAGGCATCGAAGCGGCGGAACAGGGCGCGGTCGAGCAAGCCGACATAGTTCGTCGCACCGAGCACGAGGCTGTCGGACTCGTCCTGCTCAAGGAACTGGAGAAAAGAGTTGAGCACGCGGCGGATCTCGCCGACGTCGTTCTTGCTGCCCCGCTCCCCGCCGAGCGCGTCGAACTCGTCGAAGAGGTACACGCCGCGCGTGGACTGGATCGCGTCGAAAACCAGCCGTAGCTTTGCAGCGGTCTCGCCCAGATACTTCGTAATCAGCCCGTCGAGCTGGATACTGAAGAGGGGTATTCCGAGTTCGCCAGCGAGCGCCGCCGCGGTCATGGTCTTGCCGGTACCGGGCGGACCGACGAGCAGAAGCTTCCGCATCGGTGCGAGGCCGTGCTCTCTAATCCGATCACGCTGGCGCTGTTCGGTTATGACCCGGTCGAGCTTGGTGCGCAGCGCATGGGTAAGCGCCATGTCGACAATGCGGGTCTTTGGGTAGTCAACCGTAAGCAGGCCCGCGAGTTCCCCTCGCGGCTGAGCCAATGGGACCGGCTTCAGGTTGCGCAGAACAGGATCGGCTGCCTTGGCATGCTCTCGCACTAGGTCCACAAGCGCGCGCAGATCCTGGGCAAATTTGCCATGGCCGCTCAGAGCCGCCTGAGCTGCAACTTGCATCGCGATTGCATAGAAGCGCGTGTCGTCGCCGTCTGCGTGGCTTCTCACTAGAGCCTTTACTTGGTTAGCTGTAGCCATATCGCTCTGATTGCCTTGTAACAAGCCTCATGCTCTATCATCGGAAATGATCAACCTCCGGGGCGGTCGATTGCCGTTATGGAGTTGCTCTTCACCATTGGAGCATGCCGCAGGGACACCGAAACACAACTTGAACGATACCATGACACTGCTTCTACGCGACATAGCCAGAGTGATCGCCTTCGCATTCGGCCCCCAATTGACACAGCATCGGCGTCCGTCGTTTAGCGGTCGCTCTTGGCAAATAGCATCTTCGGGGTGTCCCACAAGCCGGTTACGGGCCAGCCATCACAGTCAAGCCGCGATCGTGCGTAGCGCAATGCCCCACAAGCAGCACAGAGTCGGTGGCGACCACCATTCAGCATAGACCCGACGGCGGCCAATCACTCCATCGGCAGTTCCTCGCCAACTACACCAATCCTCTTGCGCTGTTCGGCCCACAACACCGGCGGGCTGATCGCAAGCTCATGCACGCCGACGCCAAGAGGCAACGTCTCATCCAGGATGGCCGCCACGATGTCGGGCGCGAGCGTGGTCAGATTGAGCATTCGGCACATGTAGCTGTTGTCGATCTTCTCCCGGGCGGCGAGCTCGGTGATGGACTTGGCTTCGCCCGATTCGAGCATTGCCAACCAGCGATGGCCGCGGGCCAGCGCCAGTTGCATCGGTGTGGCGGCGACATCCCAGGGCCTGGACTCCGCGGCTTCACCATTCGGCAGGGTGACCAGTTTTCTGCCGCTGCGGCGTTTGATCTGAATCGGCACTGACAGGGTCAGCCTGCCGTCGCTGGCGGCGACGACATCGGGCGCCCCGGTCCTGCAGATTCGGATCCCGTTCACGCCAGCGCCTCCTGCCGCCGTTCGGCGGGCACCGGGCGCAGATCCAGCACCAGACGTTCGAGGCCATTGGTGCGCAGGCGTACTTCCAGATCAGTGGGTGAAACGATCACCTTCTCGACAAGGAGCCTGATAATCCGGGTCTGTTCAGCCGGAAACAACTGGTCCCAAATCGCATCGAGGCGTGTCATGGCCACGGTGACCTTGGCCTCGTCCAAGGAGGGATCCAGCTTGTTCGCCTGCGACAGCACGTCGCCGAGCAGATCCGGTGCGCGCAGGATTCCTCGCAGTTGTTCGAGCACTGCCGACTCCAGTTCCGCTGCCGGCAAGCGTGGCAGACCGGACGCGCCTGCCTGCTCCTTGGTATCGCGCATCGGGATGTAATACCGGTAGCGGCGCCCGTTACTCTTCTTCGTCGTGTGCCATGGCGACAGGGCCCGCCCGTCGTGGCCGAACACGATACCCTTGAGCAGGAAGGGCACGACCGCTCGCGTGGCGTTGCCGCGCACCCGGCAATTGGTGGCGAGAATCGCGTGCACGCTATCCCACAACTCGCGTTCGATGATCGGCGGGTGCGCGGCCGGAAACCACTGCTCCTTGTGCCGCAGTTCGCCGAGGTAGGTGCGACTGTGCAGCAACTTGTAGATCATCCCCTTGTCGATCGGCTTCCCCTCACGGACCTTGCCGTCCTGAGTGGTCCAGGCCTTCGAGGTGACACCGTCGAGCTTCAGCTCGTTGAACAGTGCTGTGCTGGAACCGAGTTCAACGAAGCGCTGAAAGATGTGCCGGATGAGCTTGGCTTCCTGCGTGTTGGGGACCAGTCGCCGGTTCTCGACGTCGTAGCCCAGCGGCGGCACGCCACCCATCCACATCCCCTTGCGTTTGCTGGCGGCGATCTTGTCACGGATACGCTCGCCGGTGACCTCGCGCTCGAATTGCGCGAAGGACAGGAGAATGTTGAGCATCAACCGGCCCATCGAGGTAGTGGTGTTGAACTGCTGGGTCACAGAGACGAACGAAACGCCGTACCGTTCGAAGACTTCCACCATCTTGGAGAAGTCCGCCAGGCTGCGCGTCAGTCGATCGATCTTGTAGATCACGACCACGTCGATCTTGCAGGTCCTCTACGACGAGGCTTTGGCCGGGCGCTGCTATACGGCCCAGCAGTTTGGCGAGAGCTTTGAGGGCCAGGCCGGACTTGGCGGCGAGCGGACGATACGCGATCGAGTTTCGGTGCTCTCGACGCAGGGCTACATCAAGTTCTTCCGGGAGGGGTCTCGCTACGGACTGGCCATGACCAGTCGCAGCAAGTACGGCTACCTCTGCGTGGAAGACATGCGGCTTAGGCAGTCCAGCGGCCCGCCCGATCCGGACAGCGGCGAGATCGACATCCTTGAGCACTTGATCTTGCCCACCCACTACAAGTGCCCACAGACCGGTGCATTGCTGCCGGTCGAGAACCCGAATGTATGGCTGTACCAGGACGAGGAAACGACATGAATACCCCCCCAGCAGAGTGCTACGGCAGATGGGAAAAAGCTTGCCATCTGGACCCCGGAGTTTTCCATCTGCCTCAGATGGAAATTGTTTGCCATCTGGATTTCTCGGGAAATCAAGCACTTGACACGCAGATGGAAAAGCCGGCAGATGGAAACGCTGCGATCTTTCCATCTGGCGGAAATGCCCGTGTTTACTGGCTTTGCGAGGCATTTCCAGATGGAGAAATCTCTCCCTCCTACTACGTAGGAGAGGGAACAGAGGTTCCCTCGCCCTTACGTAGAGAGGCGTCTGCCCCATGCTGGCGGGTAACCGACCCGGAGAATGCTACCTGTCTGTTGGCCCTGGATCTGGGTACGCAGACCGGTTGGGCGTTGCGCAGTCGGGATGGATCCATCGTCAGCGGCTCGGAGTCGTTCCGACCTGGACGCTTCGAGGGAGGCGGGATGCGCTTCCTGCGATTCAAGCGCTGGCTCACCGAGATCAAGCAGTCGGTCGACGGCATCGATGCGGTGTACTTCGAAGAGGTGCGTCGTCACGCCGGTGTCGATGCGGCGCACGCTTACGGCGGTTTCCTGGCGCATCTGACCGCGTGGTGCGAGCACCACGAGATTCCCTACCAGGGCGTGCCGGTCGGGACGATCAAGAAGCACGCCACCGGCAAGGGCAACGCCGGCAAGGACGCGATGATCACCGCCGCCAAGGCACGGGGACTCGATCCGCAGGACGACAACGAAGCCGATGCGCTCGCCCTGCTGGCATGGGCAGTGGCTCAGGAGGTGGCGTCATGAAGATTCGTCCGCAACGCTATCGCTGCCCGCTGGGGCGGTTGCAACCAGACGTCACGAATCTCGAAGCGGTGAAGGAAACCGGCTGGCGCGAGCAACGCATTCTGGTGGTGTCCGACACCGACGAGCGGCTGGACTTCGTCGAACGGGAGTTGGTCCGGCGACTGGGCGAACGGCTCTACGGCACAGGAGGCCGGCGTCATGGCTAACTGGACCCTCGAAGACGTCGCGGCACGATTCACCGAGGCGGCCGAAACGGGCCGGCGACTGCCGCGCGTTCGGGTGCAGGGCTACTTCAACGTCTGGCCAACCTTTGCCCGAGACACATGGGAAGCGTATCCCGAGGAGGAGCGTGACTACCGTCCGTTGCCGCCCAACCCTGATGCCATCGACCGGATGCTGGAGACGATGCGCTGGGTGCAGTGGCTGGAAGTCGAGCAACGCCATCTCGTCTGGATGCGGGCCAGGCGCTACGGCTGGCGGGACATCTCGATACGTGCCGCCTGCTGCACCAGGACAGCGCAACGCCGGTGGCAAGGGGCGATCCAGATCGTTGCCGATCGGCTCAACGAACCGAGGACCGTGGCCTCGTGAGGAGTTCGGATAGTTTCAGAGTACATCAGCGGGCTGCAGCGAAAGCCTGCGGGCAATTGCGCCTTTTGCGGCTCGAAAGGGGTGTCGCATCCCGGGCCGTTTTGACCTACAGTGACGGCTATGGTTGGGAAAGGTGCGAGAGCGAAGGCTCCTCCCTGCTTGGCGGCATGATCAGACGAAAAACCCGCCGGCTACGCTCGCTACCGGCTACTTGTTCGCCGCAGGGCAAGGCATCGCAAATGCGATCACTTCATGGTCGCGCCGCCAGATCACTCCGTCCGAATGCACAGCGAGCCACCAGTTTTGTCTGGCGGGATGCGGCCTCTTGCTGGCAAACGCAAGGGGTGTCAGAACGGCAAGACACCAGCTCGGCTGAGGATCACGCACGGAGCCATAGACGATGGCACCCACACCGGCATCTCTGGCTACACGAGCAAACGACTGCGTCGCAGTGTAGTCGTCGGGTTGCGTCCACGACGCGACATCTCTGCGGAAGGGCTCCTCGCGGAGATCAACGGCTGGCGTGTGCACCTCCGCACGGAAGGCTGTGTGCGCGACGGGTCCGATCCGGTCGAGGCCTTCGGCATCCTGAAGAAACCGCCAGCGCCAGCATCCCAGTTCGGCGCAGGCTGTCCGGACCGTTGCCGCACCGTAGAAAACGCCCAAGTCGGTTGCGGACCGGAAGCGAGAGCCCAGACCGGCAGGAGGATATCGAAACGGCGTCGCAAGCAGGTAATCGAGCCCGCTCGTAGCGTCAGGCAATGCCGGCTTGCCGGCTTCGAGCAGCGACTCCAGGGCTTCCTGCTCGGCGGCGCTGTCGACGATCTTCATCGTTGAAGCCACGTGCTGGGCTTCAACGATACGCCAGGTTGAACCGCGCCAGGCCCGGGCCTCAGACGAGACCGCGAGAGGCGTCCAGGTAGTGGACGACACGAACGAGTCCTTCGGTAGTGCTGATGAGATCAACGGGACGACCGTTGAGCGCTCGGTTGTTGCTGGCGAGCCATTTACGAGCGGTCCCCTGCTCACCGACGAGAGAGTCCAGCGATCGGAAGGCGCGGACGAACAACAGGGCCAACTCCCATTCCTTGCGCTTTTGGTCCAGTTGATACGCGCCGGCGTACAGTCGGGTGACCGTTGCCGCACTTACACCCAGCACCTTGGCAAGTATCGACCGCTGGATATCCAGGTGATCAGCCGCGCGAGTCACCGCCTTGGTGAGCACTGCGGCAGGCTGTGCGGTGCTCGCTGCTTGAACAGTTGTTCCTGGCATCTCGCTCTCCTTTCTACAGAAATTATAGACCATATAGTTTTCTGTAGAAAGCAAATTGACGTCACCATCGCCCCGCCCCTGTGGCGGGTTTTTGCAGTCAGGCCTGCACAGGATCGAGAACACCCTAGGTCACGTCGAAGACTGAGCCGGGCTGTCGTGGCCAGCGAGTAGCGCCCCGAACGCCGACAGCAGGGTGGCACAATGCCAACGGCCAGCGCGGACGCGTTTCTGCACCAGATGTAGGTAGGCGTCAGGTACAGGAGCCTGCTTCCGTTTGTGCCTTCGTTGATTGCAGGTCACGCAAGCGGCGACGATATTTTGTGCCGTATCCAGACCGCCGTCCTGCCGAGCTTCAAGGTGCTCTGCGGTGCACTTAAGGCGTTGCGCCTGGGTGGGCTTTATCTTGTGGGCTCGGCAAAACGCAGCGAGATCATCTTCCCACATCGGCAAGCCGCAGTAATAGCAGCGGCCCAATTGAGCAAGGTAAGCGGTTTTTCGATTGCGGACTAGTGGCGTGGATGGCATAGAAGGCTCCTTTAAGAATCAAAGTGAACCCCGTTAGCTGCATCAGCCGCACAAAACGGGTACCAGCCGAACCGCTCCGGCATGGCCCTACACGCGGTCGATCACGAGCCGCACGTGCGAATTATAGCCTTTTCCGTTTCGCTTTTTGAAACGCTCCGGGCGTCAAGCCCGTGAGCAACGACTTCGCCTGCAGACGCTCGGACTGACACGCTTGGGGTGCTATCAGCCTCGCCAATGCGCAGCATTGCGGCCGGCGACGTAATCGCCCCGCCCCCCCTTTTTCGGAACATCGGAACACCATGCTCAACGTCGAGTACCGCAAGGTCGAGGCGCTGATTCCTTGCGCCCGGAATCCGCGCACCCACACCGTCGAGCAGGTGGCCAAGATCGCCGCCAGCATCGTCGAGTACGGGTGGACCAATCCGATCCTGGTCGATGGCGACAACGGCATCGTCGCCGGTCACGGCCGGCTCGCCGCGGCGCGCAAGCTGAATCTGGACGATGTGCCGGTCATTGAACTGGCCCACCTCACGCCGACCCAGAAGCGTGCCTATCTCATCGCGGACAACCGCATGGCGCTGGATGCCGGCTGGGACGACGCCCTGCTGACGCTGGAACTCGAAGACCTGAAGCTGGCCGACTTTGATCTGTCGTTGACCGGATTCGACGCCGACGAGATCGACGCCTTGCTGGCTGATAGTCACACCGACGCGGAGCAGCCGGGCGATGGCAACCCGCCCGATGCCGCCGACGATGTGCCCGAGGTTCCGGCCAATCCAGTCTCGCGTCCCGGCGACGTGTGGGCCTTGGGGCCGCACCGCCTGATCTGCGGTGACGCCGCCGACGCTACCGCGATCGCCGCCCTGATGCTCGGCGAGCAGGCGCGGCTCTGCTTCACCTCGCCGCCCTACGGCAACCAGCGCGACTACACCAGCGGTGGCATCACCGATTGGGACGGCCTGATGCGCGGCGTATTCACGGGCCTGCCAATGACCGAGGATGGCCAGTTGCTGGTCAACCTCGGCTTGATCCACCGCGACAACGAAGTGATCCCGTACTGGGACGGCTGGCTGGCGTGGATGCGCACCCAGGGCTGGCGGCGGTTCGCGTGGTACGTCTGGGACCAGGGACCGGGGATGCCTGGCGACTGGGCCGGACGTTTCGCCCCGAGCTTCGAGTTCGTCTTCCACTTCAACCGGCAGAGCCGCAAGCCGAACAAGATCGTGCCGTGCAAGCACGCCGGTCAGGAATCGCACCTGCGCGCAGACGGGTCCTCCACAGCGATGCGCGGTAAGAATGGCGAGGTCGGCGGCTGGACGGCAGCGGGCCAACCCGCGCAGGACAACCGGATCCCCGACTCGGTGATCCGGGTGATGCGCCACAAGGGCAAGATCGGCGAAGGCATCGACCATCCGGCCGTCTTTCCCATCGCGCTACCAGAGTTTCTCCTCGAGGCCTACTCGGACGCAGGCGACATTGTCTTCGAACCCTTCTGCGGTTCAGGCACAACGATGCTCGCCGCACAGCGTACTGGCCGCATTTCACGGTCCGTTGAGATTGCCCCCGAGTACGTGGATGTGGCGATCAAGCGTTTTCAGCAGAACTTCCCTGCCGTGCCGGTAACGCTCGCAGCGACCGGCCAGACCTTTGCCGAGGTCGCCGGCGAGCGACTGGAGAGCGACGATGCTGACCTTTGAGCAGTGGCCGATTGACCGGCTGATCGAGTACGCGCGCAACCCGCGCAAGAACGATCATGCCGTCGATCAGATGGCCGCCGCGATCCAGGAGTTCGGCTTTCGGATTCCCTGCATCGCGCAGTCCGATGGGCGTCTCGTGGATGGCCATTTGCGTTTGAAGGCGGCCCGTAAGCTGGGCCTCGCGACCGTGCCGGTGATCCTCGCCGACGACCTGACGCCGACGCAGATCAAGGCCTTTCGCCTGCTGGCCAACCGCTCGGCGACCTGGGCCGAATGGGATGATGATCTTCTCCGCCTCGAACTCGATGAGTTGAAGCTCGACGACTTCGATCTCGCGCTGACCGGCTTCGATGCCGAACAGTTGCTGGAAATCATGGCCGGCGAGGAAACGACGACGGCAGGCGAAACCGACGACGACGCTGTTCCGGACCTACCGGAGACGCCGGTATCACGAACGGGCGATGTCTGGGTACTCGGGAAACACCGCTTGCTCTGCGGTGACGCCACCGTTGCCGAGAGCTACGAGCGACTGCTCGGTACCGATCGCGTGTCGATGCTCTGGCAAGACCCGCCGTACAACGTGAATTACGCCAACACGCCGAAGGGCAAACTGCGCGGCAAGAACCGCGCGATCCTGAATGACAACCTGGGCGACGGGTTCTACGACTTCCTGATCGCCGCCCTCACCCCGGCACTGGCACGGTGCGATGGCGCGGTCTACATCGCGATGTCGTCCAGCGAACTCGACGTGCTGCAGTCTGCGTTTCGCGCCGCCGGTGGCCACTGGCCGACGTTCATCATCTGGGCGAAGAACACGTTCACCCTGGGTCGCGCCGACTACCAGCGGCAGTACGAACCGATGCTCTACGGCTGGCCCGAGGGCGGCAAACGCCACTGGTGCGGTGACCGTGACCAGGGCGACGTGTGGCAGATCAAGAAGCCGGTCAAAAACGATCTGCATCCAACGATGAAGCCGGTGGAACTGGTCGAGCGCGCGATCCGCAATTCCAGCCGCCCGGGCGACCTGGTACTGGATGCCTTCGGCGGTCCGGGCACCACCTTGATCGCCGCGGAAAAGGCAGGCCGGTGCGCGCGACTGATGGAACTCGATCCGAAATACTGCGACGTGATTGTTCGCCGCTGGCAGGACTACTCAGGCGAAAAAGGCACCCGTGAGTCTGACGGGATGACCCTCGGCGAGAACCAGATGATTCAAGCATCCCCGGATACTGGTCTCGAACGGCTCTCTGCGGGGTTGGGATCTGTCTGAACGGTGGGCGCTAATGGGCGAGCGCAGGCAGCGGGCGCCGGTTGACGGCGCCCTGGTTGATCGCCGCAGGTCTCAGGCTGCTATGCCATCTTGGCAAGAATGGCGTTCATCTCGTCCTTGGAAAAAGCTCGCAGAGTCTGCGTGTGAACATTCCCCTGCGCACCGAGGGCGAGGCAGAACGCGGTTGCGGACTCGTCATCCGGTGCTTCGACAACGGAAACCAGATCGTAGCTACCCATGGTCCAGTAGAGTTGGGTTACGCGGGCACCGAACTTCTTTGCGCCTTCGGCGACTGCCTCGGCGCGTTTTGTCGTGTCCTTAACGGAACGAATCCCTTGATCCGTAAAACGCAAAAGTGAAATGTAGGTTCCCATGATCGACCTCGTCTTGGCAGTTTGGACCAAAGACGGCAGCCAAGTCAGCGGTGGTCCCGAAACGCTGCATAAGTCACTCGGACCGCACTCTGCAGATGATCGTTCATACAGCGTCGCGAACGAGGTCGCCACGCTGACGTGAGTGCCGTTCCTGGCACCCAACAATGTCAGCGGAAAACGTCGTCAGGCATTTGGCGTGGTGTCGTTGAAGCGAATGCTTCCAGTATGTTTGAGTCCCTACCGGTCGTTCCCCGAGCCCTTGCTGCTGAGCACTTCGGACGGTCGGCGCTCAATTCTCCACGCGCTTGAGGTCCCGATAGAAGTTCTCGTGGGGGCCGAACGTCAGGAGCTTGATGCTCTCCGCATCGAGAATACGGTAGGCCAGCAGACAGAGCTGATTCGAGAGCCGGAACTTGTAGACCCGGATGCCAACAAGATCCCCGACCTTGGCGTCGCCGATGGCCGGATCATTACTGATGGCACGCACGGCCTGGTCGAGTTCTGTCTTTTGCGGAAGATGCAGCTTCTTGGTGGCTCGGACGAACGAGGGCGTGACCAGAACGCGCATCAACTGAACTCATACTCGCCGACGGCTTCTTCCTGGTCCGCGATCAGGATGTCGCGAATCAAGGCAAACGATAGATCGGGGTTCTCCTCCGCAATCTTGCCGATCTGCGACCAGTACTCGATCTGCTTGGGGACAGAGCGATGCTGTACGGTGGCGTAGCGTCTGGCTTGATCAACGAGCGCGGATGAAAGTTTGACGTTCACCGCCATGACGGACTCCTTGGTTCAGAAGGTCCCATGGTAGACCACAATGGACCACAATGGAACCTTTTGGGCGTCCACAAGCCACCCGTGAGTCGGATGGCTTGGACTTTGATGCCGTGTTAGATCAGGCGGCAAGTTCTTCGGCGATCGCGTGGTGAAGCACGAATCCGGTCAGGAGGGGCAAGCCCCGCGGGATGCCGTACTGTTTGCTGGTCTGGAGATTAATCGTCCACCCCATCCACTGTTGACGGCGCCCTGGATCGCCTGCTCGATGCCCTTGCCAACCAGCATCTGGTTGCGGACATCATCAGAGAAGTGTCGCCCGTGACGGCTGTCGAGAAAGACCCTGACCGATTCGAGAGGCTCGCCGGTGGCGTCCGAGATTGCGCTGATCGCCAAAGGCCATGCGAGTTCGGCGTTGTCCTTCATGCCGCCAAAGAAGCCCCAGGCTTCGTTCTCGGTGGCGGGGATCGGGTTGGCGGTGGTCATGGCGTCTCTCCCTGTTGTGTTTGGCTGTTTACTTGCGACCGGTCACTGCGGCCAGTTTGCTGCGCGCGGGCCCGGTCCAGAAGCAGGGGCCTTTGCCGCTTTTGGCTTCGATGTTCCAACGCTCGATGATCGCGTCGTCTGTCCACCTTGGCGGCGAGGTAGGCGTAGTCGTTGCTGTTGAAGTTGGTGTGCTTGCGGATGGTTTGGTTGGTGGTCATGGTGTTTCTCCCGGTTGCGTTTGCGTTGATGACAAAGACATGATTGCTCTACCAGGAACACAAGCCAAGCGCTTTCTCAATCATTTTGCGTGGCGTTCAGTCCTCCCAAATGCGCGATGCGTCGCGTGCAATCCAGATGCGTGCCCTGTCGTCGTCGCTTGCCGCTTCGATCACGGCGCTGCCAGTCTTCGTGTTGACGCCCTCTTTGCCAGTTGCGAAGAAAGTCTTTCCGTCGTGGATGATGATGTTCGGCACGAAATCGCTGAACTCGACCTGGATGTCCATCGCGCCCTGAAGACGACCGTTGGTGTCGGTCACGGTGGTCTGGATGGTTTGCTTGGTGGTCATGGCGGGCTCCTTGCGGTGGTTGGCTGCGACACCCGTAGTAACGCGCTGTTTGATTGAGAAGCCAAGCGCAATAACAATCAATTGATCGCCCGGGCGTCCCGCTCGTGATCGCCTCAGCCTTGGCCGTCAAGCTGGAAGCTGCCAGGACCGTTCCCTTCGTCGTCAGCGAGGAAGGTGAGAGTTCGCGTCTGGCCGTCGGGCAGGGCGATGACCAGCCCGAAGAATTCGTCGCCGTACTCGTCGACGCCCGTTCTGGCCAGGTTGGTGATCGTCCCGCCCACCAAAGGGCGCAGTCGCTTGAGATGGAAGTCGGCGGCAGATGGTCTGGTGCTGGTGTTCATGAGAGGGCTCCCGGTGGGTGGATGGCAATCAGATGAACGCGCTGTTCGCTGCAGAAGCCAAGCGCGTTCTCAATCATTGCGGGGCGGCTGGATGTTTCCAATCACCCCTTCGGTGACTACCCGATGTGGTAGATGCGCTCACCACCCTGAGGTTTCTCGGAAGTGATGGTGAGCTTGAGCTTCTTCTTGAACGCGCCGGCAAACGTGCCGCGCACGGTGTGGCTTTGCCATCCCGTGGCCTCGCAGATCTGCGGGATCGTCGCCCCCTCTGGACGCTGCAGCATCTGGATCACCGCCGCCTGCTTGCTGTTCGCGCGGGTGCGGGGCTGCGTCGTCGTCTCGTGCTTCTCTGCCACCCATTGCGCCTCGGTGGCCACCAGGGCCGCCTCGACGTCGGGGTCGGGATGTGTGGTCGCCGCCGGCTGCGTGCGCCCCAGGGCGTCGTAGCCACCCGGCGAGATAAAGCAGTCGGCGTCGCTGCCGGTAATCAAGGCCTTGTTGCACAGGCCCTCGATCACCTTCTTGCGGGCGCCACCCTTGACGTTGTCGGGGAACCAAGCCAGGCGTCCATCGGGTTGCTCGGCGGCGTGTTCGAGGACGATGCGCTGGGTGTCGGTGAGTTGGATCTTCGTGGTCATGGCGATCTCCTTGATCGGGGTTGATGACGAGCACATGAACGCGCTGTTCAATCACGAAGCCAAGCGTTTCCACAAAGGAAGATGCGAATGCCGCTGCGTGCGCCCACGCCCTGCCGACACCCAGGTTGTGGTGCGGTGCTGACCAGCCCCGGCTATTGCGATGCGCACCGTGCCGGCCAGCATCGGGACTACGGTCGCGCACGGCGTGGCTTCGACACGGAACTCGGCTTTTACCAGTCCGCCAAGTGGCGTGCGGTGCGTGCTGCGCTTCTGCGTGCGCACCCGGTGTGCCAGTTGTGCGCGGCACGTGGGCTGCTAGTTCCCGCCAAGGTCGTGGACCACGTCCTGCCGATCAAGGACGGCGGCGCCAGATATGATGAGAGCAATCTGGAATGCATTTGTACTAGATGCCATAACGCTAAAACGGCCCGAGAGACAGCCGGCCGCCGGCCTACAACCCCTTAGGGGCCTTCAATCTCTACAGATGCACATGCCATATGCGTGCGCGTGATCAATTTTTTGTGCGTGCAAAATGAAAAACTCTTTTTTATGCGATTTGGCCCTGAAAGCCCCTGTTTACAAGGCTTTCAGCCATTCCCGAGACCCCTTAAATCATGCCCGGACGAAAGCCTCTGCCCGTGATTGTCAAGAACATCAAGGGGACGCTGCAGAAGTGCCGGACCAACGTGCGCGAACCGAAGCCGACAACGGCGCTCTGCACCCCGCCCGAGTACATGTCGGACAGCGCCAAGGAAGCGTGGAACTACGCCGTGGCTAATTCACCACCCGGTTTGCTGTCGGCACTCGACGGCGCGGTGCTGGAGCGCTGGGCCAACTGCTCGGGTCTGTACCGCGAGGCACTGTCCAAGATCAATCGCGCTGGCGTCTCGGGGATGATCATCAAGACGCCCAGCGACATCCTGCGGCGCTCGCCATTGATGGACGTGATCCGGGATCTCGCGCTGGAGATGAAGGGCTACGAGGCCGAGATGGGCTTTACGCCGGCCGCGCGATCGCGCATCTCGCTGCCGGCGGAATCGACGACCGAGTCGGATCCCTGGTCGGAGATCGCTGGCTGATGGCGACCCGCAACTATGTCGCCAGTGCCAGGCGATATGCCGAAGCCGTGGTTGGGGGAGAGATTGCCGCGTGCAAGTGGGTGCGCCTGGCCTGCCAGCGCCAGCTCGACGACCTGAAACGGTTCCGGGGCAAAGATAGCCCCTACCGCTTCAACCCGAAGCTCACCGACAAGCAGGGGCGCAGTTTCCAGCCCGCCGACAACCTGTGCGCATTTGTGGAGCGATTGCCGCACGCCAAGGGACCGCTGGCCGGGCAACCGATCCACCTGGAGCCCTGGCAGGTTTTCATCCTGACCACCGTCTTCGGCTGGGTGAAACCTGATGGCAAGCGGCGCTTTCGCCGGGCCTATATTGAAGTGCCCCGCGGCTCGGGAAAATCGGCCCTTTCTTCGGCGGTCGCCCTGTACATGCTGGCCGCCGACGGTGAAGGCGGCGCCGAGGTGTATTCGCTGGCCACCACCCGCGACCAGGCGCGCATCGTCTTCGGCGATGCGCAGGCGATGGCCCGGCAGTCGGCCGGGTTCCGGACTCGCTTCGGGGTCGGCGTCGGGGCGCACAACATTCATGTGCTGACGAGCGGCTCGAAGTTCGAGGCACTGTCGGCGGAAGGCTCGACGCGCGATGGGTTGAACATCCACCTCGGCTGCATCGACGAGTTGCACGCGCACAAGACGCGCACCGTCTACGACGTGGTCGAGACCGGCACCGGCAAGCGCGACAACTCGCTCTTGTGGGTGATCACCACCGCCGGCAGCAACCGCTCGGGGATCTGCTACGAGATCCGGACCTTCGTCACCCGCCTGCTCGACGGCGTACTCGCGGACGACAGCCAGTTCGGCATCGTCTATGGGCTCGAAGACGGCGACGACTGGACGCTCGAAGAGTCTCTGATCAAGGCCAATCCCAACTGGGGCATCTCGGTGCGTCCGGAAGTGCTGGCGCCGCTGCAGGCCAAGGCCATGCAGATGCCGAGCGCGGTCAACAACTTCAAGACCAAGCACCTGAACGAGTGGGTCAACGCGGACACGGCATGGATGGACATGCGCTCCTGGGATCGCTGCGCCGACCAAGGGCTCGATATCGAATCCTATGCCGGTCAGCCGTGTTGGATCGGCCTCGATCTGGCGAGCAAGACCGACATCGCCGCCTTGCTGCTGGTCTTCGCACACTTGGAAATTGACGGCGGCTTTGCGGTGTTCGGTCGCTACTACCTGCCCGAGGACACGGTGCACGCCACCGGCAACAGCCAGTACCCCGGCTGGATGGGCAGCGGACGGTTGACGGTGACGCCGGGCAACGTGATTGATTTCTCCTGGATCGAGGCCGACCTGATCGACTTCGCCTCGCGCTTCGCCATCCAGGCGGTGGCGTTCGACCCCTTCCAGGCGACGCAGTTGTCGACCCGGATGCTGGCTGAGGGCCTACCGATGATCGAAGTCAGACCGACGGTGCTCAACTTCTCGGAACCGATGAAGACGCTCGAAGCGCTGGTCCTGCAGTGCCGGCTGATCCACGACGGGGACCCGGTGCTGGGGTGGATGGTGAGCAACGTCGTCGCGCATCTCGACGCCAAGGACAACATCTATCCGCGCAAGGAACGTCCCGAGAACAAGATCGACGGCATCGTCGCGCTGATCATGGCACTGTCGCGGGCGATCACGCCCGGCACGCAGGTGGTGCTTGGTGCCGACTACGAACTGGTGATGCTCTGATGGGGATGTTCAGCTTTCTCTCGCGCTGGATGGCCTCGAGTGACGACCGTTCGCCAGGGGGTGACTTCTGGTTCGAGCCGGTCACGATGCGCACCTCCAGCGGCATGCGGGTGTCGGCGGATAACGCCATGCGCCTGGCGGCGGTGTACGCCAGCGTGCGCATCCTGGCCGAGACGATGGCGTCATTGCCGTTCGTGCTCTACAGGCAACGCAGCGATGGCGGTAAGGATCGGGTGACGGATCACTGGCTGTACCGTGTGCTGGCGAAGCGCCCGAATCCTTATCAGAACCCGTATGAGTGGCGCGAGATGTTGCAGGGTCATCTGGCGCTCAGGGGCAACGCCTACAACCGGATCGTGGCCAACCGCCGCGGCGAGATCGTCGAGCTGATGCCGATCCACCCGGACCGGATCAGGATGGAACTGACGCCGTCCGGTGACTACCGCTATCGGGTGACCGACCGCCTCGGGGTAGAGGCCATACTGCCGCGCGGCGAGATCTGGCATCTGCGTGGTCTGTCGTCGGACGGTCTGATGGGGATGAGCCCGATCGATCTGGCCCGCGAGAGTCTGGGCATGGCACTGGCCGCGCAGGACTACGGTGCACGCTTCTTCGCCAACGACGCCAAGCCCACCGGTGGCTGGATCGAGTTTCCGGGGTCGTTCAAGGACAGCGAGGCCAAGAAAGTGTTTCGGGAGTCCTACCAGGCGGCGCAGTCCGGGGCCAACCGCGGCAAGGTGCTGGTGCTGGAAAACGGCATGAAGTTCCACGAGGTGGGCGTGACCAACCGGGACGCGCAGTTTCTCGAACTCCGGAAGTTTCAGATCACCGACATCGCGCGGCTGTTTCGCGTACCGCCGCACATGATCGCGGATCTGGATCGCGCAACCTTCTCGAACATCGAGCAGCAGAGCCTGGAATTCGTGATGCACACGATGACGCCCTGGACCGAGCGCTGGGAAGCGAGCATCGAATCCGAGTTGCTGCTCGACGGCGACGACCTCGAAGTCGAATTCGATTTTGCGAACCTGATGCGCGGCGATGCCGCGAGCCGATCGTCGTACTACCAGAGTGGCATCCAGAACGGCTGGCTGACCCGCAACGAGGCGCGCATCGCCGAGAACCTCAATCCGCTCGACGGACTGGATGAGCCGCTGCGGCCGTTGAACATGGTCGAGGAAGGGACGGCCGAGGATCTGGAGGGCGATGGCAAGCAAGATGAACCGCCGACGCAGGAAGTGGCAGAGCCGATAGACGAATGGCTGATGGAACTGACACGATGAACCACCACTTGCTGATCGCCGAGTTTCTGGCGACCCCCTGGGCCTTGATGCCCGAACGGCTGAATGCGGTCGCGGCAGTGCTTGCGCGCTGGTCGCAGGACATCCCGGCTGGCGAGGACGTGCTCACGGGTATCGCGGTAGATCGCAGCATGCGCGAAGCGCGCCGGCAGGCGGCCACCGCAGTTTCCAGCGGCGGGATCGCAGTGCTGCCCTTGTACGGCGTGGTCACCCAGCGCGGCAACATGGTCGACGATGTCTCCGGGCCGGGGAGTGTCAGCACGCAGCAGTTTGCCTCTGCTCTGCGCCAGGCGCTGGCGGACGACTCGGTCAGCCAGATCCTGATCGATATCGACAGTCCGGGCGGCAGTGTCTATGGCGTGTCCGAACTCGCCGACGAGATCGCCAGTGCCCGGGCGCAGAAGCCCGTCGTGGCGATTGCCAACAGCCTGGCGGCGAGTGCTGCGTACTGGATCGGATGCTCGGCGTCGGAGTTCTACGTCACGCCGGGCGGCGAGGTCGGCTCGATCGGCGTCTGGCAGGCGCACTTCGATTACTCGCAGGCGTTTGTCACCAAGGGCATCCAGCCGACGCTGATCTCGGCCGGCAAATACAAGGTCGAGGGCAATCCGTATGTGCCGCTCGACGAGGAGGCTCAGGGTTTCATGCAGTCGCGTGTGGATGACTACTACGCAACTTTCACCAAAGCGGTGGCGCGCGGGCGGGGCGTGCCGATCGCGCAGGTGTGCGAGGGAATGGGTCAGGGTCGTGTGCTCGGCGGCGACGCCGCGCAGGCGCAAGGCATGATCGATGGCGTGGCCACCTTCGACCATGTTGTCAGGAAGATGCGCCGGGATGCCAAGTCCGTCGCCAGACCACGGGCAAGCCGCCTCGCCTATGCGCAACGGGTAATCGAGATCCTGTGATAATGGAAAGCTCTGGTTGATGTGGCGTGGTGCGGTCGAGCGTATGACCGTATTTTTTTGCGGAACTGCTGTTTCAGTTCGGACAGGCGCCGGTTGTGGAAGCCATTCAGAAATATCCACGGAATCTGCCGCACATGTTGGCCATCGGCATCCGCCTGGCGTTGGATCAACGAGCATCTGTCAGGAGGTATCGGAGCACTCGTATCCACAAAAGAAAAACCCCGGCGAAGCGGGGTTTGGTCTGCAGAGTGGTTGTTGCGACTATGCCCTCTTGCGGCGGTTGAATCCGAGTCCGGCTAGCCCAAGACTAAGCAGGGCAAGACTGGCGGGCTCAGGAACCTGTGTGAGGAAGCCGCGTATTTCACCCCCTGAGCGGAAAGTTGTATGTATGTTGACATACGCCTCACCAAGGGACATCCCAGCGAATAACGCCGCTTCTGCTCCCGCCGTCGTCCCGCCATGAGCCGTGATGAAAGCCGGGTTGTACGAAGAAGCCAGGGTCATGTCGAGAAGCACGTCATAGACTCCGGACGTAACTCCCAGTGGAAAACCAAAGAAGTTTGGAACAGTTGTGGCCACGCCGACCGTCCCGGGATCTGCCGTACAGCAATGGATGTGGGCAGCAGTCGTCGTCCCGAGCAAGCCGGAAAACGTGACGTGCACCGCCATGGTCTTGGCCACATCGTCCGTAATGACCGACGCAAATCCAGTTGCGGGCGACGCATTTGGGGGGGCCTCACTCGCGCCATCCAGGTCGGTCTGGTAGGTGATGATCGTCGCGTGCGCCAGCGGAGCACTGGCAAGCATCGCCCCCGCCATCATGAAAACACATAGTGGATGTTTCATACAATGCCTCCTGTTGTTCGTTGGCAGCAGCCTGCGTAAGGAATGCAGCAGCTAAGGACAATCGCCAGATAACCGACCGTAGCCAGTGGAGAGCACGAATCGTGCCGGAAAATGAATATGGAATGAAGTCAATCTGTTGGCAGGATTTTTGGATACCCATATTTGGGGTGCTGTAAAAATTACCGACAGGATTTCGCACTGGAAGTCCTTCCGGAAGGTGTTGCTACGCCGCTCGTTTCATGCGCGGCGCCCACGACAATGGCCCTGGCCACTATTGACACATTTCCCGACGACGCTCCACTGACCCTCTGCCCCCCGCTATAAACCGACCCGCCGCTCGTCCCCCACCCCAACCGCCTCCCGGCGGTTTTTTTACGCCCCTCGAACCCGCCTCGTGCGGGTTTTTGCTTTTGGAGATCCACATGAGCAAGCAACTGCGCGAGCTTCAGGCTCGCAAGACCAACCTGGTCAAGGAGGCCCGCGGCCTGACCAACCACGCCGCTTCCGAGAACCGCGATCTGACCGACGACGAAGTCACCGCCTTCGACGCCCTGCGTACCCGCATCGATGCTGCCTCCGCGGCCATCGATCGCGAAGCTGCCCTGATCGCCGACGAAGCACGCATCGGTGTCGACCACGTCATCGGCCCGATCGTCACCGACAACCGCGAAGCGGACCCCCGGCGCGGCTTCGGCTCCGTCGGCGAATTCATGCAGGCGGTGTACCAGGCCGACAAACCCGGCCAGTCGATCGACGCCCGCCTGCTGCTGGGCGGCATTGGCGCCGCCGCCCCGAGCAACTACGGTAACGAGGCCGTCGGCCAGGACGGCGGGTTTCTCGTGCCACCGCAGTTCTCGCAGGAGATCTTCAAGCTCTCCCTCGGCGAGGACTCGCTCCTGCCCCTCACCGACAACGTCGAGATCAGTGGCAACAGCATGGCGTTTCCGAAGGACGAGACGACGCCCTGAGGCACCAACGGCATCCGCGCCTACTGGCAGGGGGAAGCATCCTCGGGCGTCCCCACCAAGCCGGTGCTAGCAGCCTGTCGGACTTGATTCCGGCCAAGTCCGCGAATTTCACTATGCGGAACAAAAAAGCCGGATTTCCTTGATTTTCTGGCTTTTCCGAGGGTTTCCCCCTCCTTTTCCCTACTGTGGACGC